>JADHEF010000067.1_pt1 | contig 125298 bp, 123 predicted proteins | sample 8952391 | NCBI WGS metagenome assembly JADHEF01 (sample SAMN16124439, study PRJNA663245) | bioreactor sludge metagenome | isolation source: sludge (nitrite) | place: India:Bengaluru | collected 2019-02-28 | reverse complement strand
ATGACTATCGCGCTCAGATCCTCGGTCTTCTATAAGATTCGTGCGATTGCCCTGGTACTTTGTCAGATCGGCGAGTTGATCGCGGCCTCGTCCTCCATTCAATCCGCCACTATAATTACCGGCTCAGTCGTTTTGCCGAGGAAACCAAATGCTTTACTCCCGAATTCTTATGGCCGCCAGCGGAATCGTTCTCGCTGCGCCCGTTCTTGCCGTTCCCGCCGCGACACCGGTCAAACTCGAATTGTCGCACCGCCTCGATGAAGTCCGCGCCGAGCGCCTCCTGCCACTGATTGACAGCTTCAACAAGGAAAACAAGGACGTTCAGGTCACGCTTGTTCGCCGCGCCGAGGGGGACGCGCCCAAGCAGTTGAATCTCGTGACGCGCGAAGAGTATTCGCGCTTCGTCGCAAGGAAGTCCAAGTTCAAGCCGCTGCACGAGGTGATGCGCGAAGCCAAGGAGAAGTTCGACGCCAGCAAGTTGTCGCCCGAACTGCGAGACGGTCTGACTGACGCCAAGGGCCAGCTTTTCGCCCTGCCGGTCGCGTTTTCGACGCCCGTGCTCTATGTGAACAAGGCGCTGTTCCGCAAGGCCGGCCTTGATCCCGAGAATCCCCCGAAGACCTGGTTCGAGGCTCAGGAAGCCGCCGGCAAACTCGCGGACGCGGGGAACAGTTGCCCGTTCACCACGTCATGGCCGGTGCAGGTGTTCATCGACAATGTCAGCGCCTGGAATGGCGCCGAAGTGAGCGACGCCAAGGGCAAGCTGGCCTTCAATGGTCTCGCGCAGGTCAAGCACATCGCGATGATGGCGACCTGGTACAAGAGCAAGTACTTCTCCTATTTCGGTCCGAAGGACGAGGCTGACAACCGTTTCGCCAAAGGCGAGTGCGGTATGTTGACCAGTTCCTCGTCGCTGTTCGCCTCTTTCAACGAGAACAAGTCGCTGGAAGTTGGCGTGTCGCCCCTGCCTTATCATGATGATGTTTACGGCGCGCCGAAGAACACGCTGGCCGACGGCTCTTCGCTGTGGCTCGCCTCCGGGATGAAGCCCGCGGAGGTTAAAGGTGCCGCGAAGTTCGTGAACTACGTTCTCGGCCCGGAGGTTCAGATTGGTCTCACTTTGGCCGGGGGCTATCTGCCGATGACGCCGGTGGCGCGCGCTGCCGCCAGTACGAAGCTGCTTGGGGCGGATCTCGGCGGCTTGAAGATCGCCTATTCGCAACTGCAGGGCAAAGGTGTGTCGCCAAAAGTACGCGTCGCGCAGATCGAACAGGTTCGCCAGATCGTTGAAGAAGAGCTGGAGACCGTCTGGGCAGACAAGAAACCCGCCAAGGAAGCGCTCGACAGTGCTGTGGAACGGGGCAATGCCGCAATGTTGAAGATCGCCGCGCTGGATGCGGCAGATGTTGCCCCCAAATCCAAGGGCAAGGGCAAGAAGTGATCCGTCCGGCGCCGGCCTGGGGAATTCCGCGCGTGATTGCGCATCGCTGCGGCGGTGCGCTGGCACCGGAGAATACTCTGGCCGGACTGCCGATCGCCGCGGCGCTCGGCTATCACGCGGTCGAGTTCGACGTCATGCTCTCGGCCGACTCGACGCCGTGGGTGATCCACGATGAAACCTTGCATCGCACGACGAACGGGCGCGGCAATGTTTGCGGGACGTTGGATGCGACCCTGCGTACGCTTGACGCCGGTACCCGCCAGCACCGGGCGTTTGCCGGCGAGCCGCTGCCGACATTCGAAGCGGTTGCTCATGCCTGCCAGGCGCTAGGGCTGAACGCCAACGTCGAAATCAAGCCGGCGCAAGGCTTTGAACAAGTCACCGGCGAGACCGTCGCGCGACGCGTGCTCGATTTTTGGGGTGACGCGCAGTTGCCCCTGGTGTCGTCCTTCTCCGAGGAGGCGCTTGTCGCCGCCCGGCGTGTGGCGCCGCAACTGCCGCTAGGTTATCTCTGCGTGCGTCCGCCGGCCGACTGGGTGCGCCGAATGGACGCGATTGCCGCATACAGCCTGCACTGTGCCGCGCGCAAGCTGGACGACTCGGTCCTCGCCACGGCGCGGGCGGCGGGCATTCCGGTCCTCTGCTATACCGTCAACGACCGTCAGGAAGCCGAGGCGTTGTTCGCTCGTGGCGTTAGCGCCGTCTTCAGCGACCGTATCGATTCGTTACGCGGCCTGTAAGGCAGCGTTCCCTTCTCTTCTCTTCTCTTCGCTCGCCGGCCGGGCGCTGGGGCCTTCCCGGCAATGCCTTGCGAATCGTCCTGGCGGTCGGTTCGTGTACTTTTCGGTGCTAAAATCAATCCCCTTTGAAATCCGCCCCTTCAGGGACAAATACCGATGAAAAGTGCCGAAATTCGCGAGAAGTTCCTCAAGTTCTTTGAGTCCAAGGGCCACCAGATCGTGGCGTCCAGTTCGCTTGTGCCGCACGACGATCCGACCCTGCTGTTTACGAACGCGGGGATGAACCAGTTCAAGGACGTCTTTCTCGGTTTCGACAAGCGTCCCTACAACCGTGCGACGACGTCGCAGAAGTGCGTGCGTGCCGGCGGCAAGCACAACGACCTGGAGAACGTCGGCTATACGGCACGGCACCACACCTTCTTCGAGATGCTCGGCAACTTCTCGTTCGGCGATTACTTCAAGCTCGACGCGATCAAGTACGCGTGGGAGTTGCTGACCGAGGTCTTCAAGCTACCCAAGGATCGCCTGTGGGTGACCGTCTACGCCGAGGACGACGAGGCTTACGACATCTGGCACAAGGTGATCGGTCTGCCCGCTGAGCGCGTGATTCGCATCGGTGACAACAAGGGTGCGCGCTACGCCTCCGACAACTTCTGGATGATGGGCGATACGGGTCCGTGCGGCCCGTGCTCGGAAATCTTCTACGACCACGGCGAGCACATCCCCGGCGGACTTCCCGGTACGCCGGATGAAGACGGCGATCGCTACATCGAGATCTGGAACAACGTGTTCATGCAGTTCAACCGCGATGAACAAGGCGTCATGCACTTGCTGCCCAAGCCCTCGGTCGATACCGGCATGGGCTTGGAGCGGATTACTGCGGTTCTGCAGCATGTCAACAGCAACTACGACATCGATCTGCTGCAATCGCTTGTTCGTGCCGCCGCGCGTGAAACCAGCGACGCCGACATGAACAGCCCGTCGTTGCGCGTGCTTGCCGACCACATCCGCGCCTGTTCATTCCTCATTGCCGACGGCGTCATCCCCGGCAACGAAGGGCGCGGCTACGTGCTGCGCCGCATCATCCGCCGCGCCATCCGCCACGGCTACAAACTCGGCGCGCGTGCCGCTTTCTTCCATCGCATGGTGCCCGATCTGGTCGCCGAAATGGGTGGCGCCTACCCAGAGCTGGTGTCCGGCGAGAAACGCGTCACCGACGTGCTGAAGCAAGAAGAGGATCGCTTCTTCTCGACCATCGAGCACGGTATGGCGATTCTCGAAGGCGAGCTGGCGGCGATGGCCGGGAAAGGCATCTTCAACGGCGAAACGGCATTCAAACTGCACGATACCTTCGGCTTCCCGCTTGATCTGACCGCCGATATTTGCCGCGAACGCGGCGTGACCGTCGACAGCGCCGGCTTCGAAGCGGCGATGAGCCGCCAGAAGGAACAGGCGCGCGCTGCCGGCAAGTTCAAGATGTCTGCAGCGCTTGAGTACAGCGGCCCGGAAACGACCTTCCATGGCTACGAGACGCTGGAGTTCAAGGGCACGGTGCTGGCGCTCTACAAGGAAGGCTCGCCGGTCAATGAACTGCGCGAAGGCGATGCCGGAACCGTTGTGCTCGACGAGACGCCGTTCTACGCCGAGTCCGGCGGCCAGGTCGGCGATCGCGGGGCGCTGCAATCGGCGCAAGGAATCTTCTCTGTGGAAGATACGCAGAAGATCCAGGCGGCTGTTTTCGGCCATCAGGGCGTGTTGAAGACCGGTAGCCTTAAGGTGGGCGACACGGTTACGGCCAAGGTCGATCTCGCGGCGCGGAAACGCACGATGCGTAACCACTCGGCGACGCACCTCATGCACAAGGCGCTGCGCGAAGTGCTCGGCGAGCACGTGCAGCAGAAGGGTTCGCAGGTTGATCCGGACAAGACGCGTTTCGACTTCGTGCATAACCAGCCCTTGACCGACGAGGAAATCCGGCGTGTCGAGAAGATGGTCAATGCCGAGATTCTCGAAAATGTCGATTGCCAGCATCGCGTGATGCCGATCGGCGAAGCGCAGAAACTCGGCGCGATGATGCTCTTCGGCGAGAAGTACGGCGACGAAGTGCGCGTTATCGATATTGGTTCTTCGCGCGAGTTGTGCGGTGGAACGCATGTGCGCCGTACCGGTGATATCGGCGTGTTCACGATTGTCGCCGAGGGCGGCGTCGCGGCCGGCGTGCGCCGTGTCGAAGCCATTACCGGTGACGTGGCGCTGGCCTACATGCAGGGTATGGAAACGGCGCTCGGCGGCATTGCCGGTACGCTCAAGGTACAGCCGAACGACGTGCAGGCACGCGTTTATTCAATTCTCGATCAGGTGCGCCATCTCGAGCGCGAACTGGCCCTGCTTAAGAGCAAACAAGTGGCCGCACAAGGCGATGCGCTGGTTAGTGACGCGGTCGATGTCAAGGGCGCAAAACTGCTCACGGCGACGCTCGAAGGTGCTGACGTGAATGCGCTGCGCACGACGATGGACAAGATGCGCGACAAGCTGAAGAGTGCGGTCGTCGTGCTCGCCTCGACCGCGGGCGGCAAGGTGACGCTGATCTCGGGTGTGACTTCGGATCTGACCGGTAAGGTGAAGGCCGGCGAGCTGGTGAACTTCGTCGCCCAGCAGGTCGGCGGCAAGGGCGGCGGCCGGCCGGACATGGCGCAGGCAGGCGGCACCGAGCCGGACAAGTTGCCGGCAGCGATGGCGTCGGTTCAGGCGTGGGTCGAACAGAAACTGTAGCGATCGGAATGCGTTGAATCAGGCGGCCGCCTCGGATTGATCGAGGTGGCCGTTTTTTCTTCTCCACCGCGTGGCGGTTGGGGGCCGAGGAGCGGCGGATGAATGGCGTGGGGACATCAGCGTATTGGCTTGTTCGGGTCGGCGGCGAGTTCGTTGTGCAATCCGATGCGGCGTCTGGCCGTGTCTTCCCGCATGGCGACGCGAGAGCCTTCGCTGATCGCGATCAGGCGCTGCATATTGGCGCGTGGCAGGGCGAGCCGTGCTATGCGATCGAAGTCGAAGTTCTGCCACACGGGGTCGTTGGTGCACCGGTGCCAGTGCGCTCCGTCTTCGGTTTGGCGGGTGAGGCGGCGTTTGCCCTTGTCTGCCGCGCATCGCAACTGCTCGACTGGAAGAAGAATCATCGCTACTGCGGCCACTGTGCGACGTCGACTATCAGGAAACCGAACGAGTTCGCAATGCAGTGCCCGTCCTGCGGACTTCTGACGTACCCGCGCATCTCGCCGGCGGTGATGGTACTGATCCGGCGCGGTGACGAACTGTTGCTGGCACGCAGTCCGCACTTCAGGTCCGGTATGTACAGTGCGCTCGCCGGGTTCGTCGAGGCCGGCGAAACGGTCGAGCAGGCGGCGGTGCGCGAAGTGCGTGAGGAAGTCGGGGTCGAAATCGCCAACCTGCGCTATTTCCAGAGCCAGCCCTGGCCTTTTCCGGATTCGCTGATGCTGGCCTTCTTCGCCGACTACGCGGGCGGTGAAGTTTTGCCCGATCCGTCGGAAATCGAGGAGGCTGCCTGGTTCACCATCGACGCGCTGCCGACCTTGCCCGACCCGGTGAGCATCGCGCGCCGCCTGATTGACGCGGCGGTTCTTACAAGGTCCTGATCTTCTCGAGCAGCGCGGTCGTCGATTTCTGGTGGATGAAGGGGATCGATACGGTATGGCCGCCCCAGCCGGCGACTTCCGCGTTGCCGACGATCTTTTCCACTGGCCAGTCGCCGCCTTTGACGAGCACGTCCGGCCGACATTCGAGAATGCGCGCAATCGGCGTGTCTTCGTCGAACCAGGTGACGAGCGAGACGCACTCAAGTGCGGCGATGACGGCGAGCCGGTCGGCCAGCGTGTTCACCGGCCGATCGTCGCCCTTGCCCAATCGCTTGACCGAGGCGTCGGTGTTGAGCGCGACGACCATGGCTTCGCCCAGGGCGCGTGCCTGGCCGAGCAGGGTCACGTGGCCGCGGTGCAGGATGTCGAAGCAGCCGTTGGTGAAGACGAGCGGCCGGGGCAGATGGGCCAAGCGACTGGCCAGCGCCTCGGGCGCAACGATTTTGCTTTCAAGGGCGGGAGCGGGGAAATCCATTGGCATGCTTTGCGCGTTGTCCTGGCTACGGGTTCCGGACTTCGGCCGGTTTGCCATTGCCGCTGGATTTCTGCACGACGTCGAGTTCCCGGGCCTTGGCCGGCGTGATGATCTCCATCAGGTTAACCACTTTCCTGACGCCGCTTGTCGTGCGCGCGACGTTGATCGCTGCGTCGGCTTCGGCTTGCGTCACGATGCCGAGCAGGTAGGACGTTCCGGCTTCGGTGACGACCTTGACATGCACCGGGTTGAACTTGCCGGAGTCGACCGAGCGGCTCTTGATCTTGGACGTGACGAAGGCGTCGTTGCTGCGGTTGGTGTAGGAACTCGCCGGGCCGATGACGAGTTCGTTATGCACGCCCTGGACGTTGGGCAGACCGCTGACGATGCGTTCGGCTTCGTGCTTGGCGTCCTCGCTCGGCACTTCGCCCGTGATCAGCACCTTGCGGTTGTAGCTGGTGAAATTGAGGTGCGCCTTGTCGCCGACCTTTTCGCTGACCTGCGCGTTGGCTTTCCATTCGATCGTTTCGTCGTCGGTCTGGACGCCGAGCGAGCGGCGGTCGACGGTCGCCATCACACCCGAGGTGACGCCAGCCGCAACGACCGGGAAACAGCCTTGCAGGGCCGGGAGAACGGTGGCGCCGATCAACAGTGTTGCGATGAGGCTCTTCTTCATTCTTCAACTCCTAATAGCAGGCAATCAATCCCGTCGCACAAGCAGTGGAGGGTGAGCAGATGCACTTCCTGAATGCGGGCGGTGCGATCCGATGGAACGCAGATGTGGATATCCGAATCGCGCAGCATTTCGCCAATCTGGCCGCCGCCCTTGCCGGTTAACGCAACGACGCGCAGATCGTTGTCGTGCGCTGCCTCAATCGCTTCGATCACGTTCGGCGAGTTACCCGACGTCGAGATGGCGAGCAGGACGTCACCCGGTTGCCCGAGTGCACGCACCTGCCGTTCGAAAACCGCCTTGAAACCGTAGTCGTTGGCGACGGCGGTCATGATCGACGTGTCGGTGGTCAGTGCGATGGCTGCCAGACCGTGACGCTCCATTTCAAAACGTCCGACCAGCTCGGCTGCAAAATGTTGCGCGTCGGCGGCCGAGCCGCCGTTGCCGCAGGCGAGGATCTTGCCGTTACCGACGAGGCTCCCGACCATGGTTTCGACGGCGCCGGCGATCGGCGCGGCGAGCATCTCGATGGCTTCGAGCTTGGTGTGCGCGCTGTCGGAAAACTGCTGACTGATGCGTGAGATCAAATCCATGGGTGTCGTCGGGTGCAAAAAAACAGGCCGTTAGTCTATCACCAGAGAATCGTTATCACAGGACGAGGAAAATCTCGAACTCGATCCGGCGCCACGGGTCCGGGTCGTCGCGTAGTGCCGATACGCGTGCTTCCAGCGCTTCACCGGCGTCGAGTGCCTGCGCGACGGCGCGGTTTTCGGCGCGCGGGACGTAGCCGAGCTTCTCGCCGTTCCAGTCGACACGCACCGCGTTGCGGTCATGACGATTCTCCGTTTCGCGCGTGAGCGTCAGGCGGTCGCCGACGCGGATTTCACTGCGCAAGCGGCGGGCACCGTAGTACTGGCTGCCGGCGAGTGGCGAACTCTGGACGAGAATCGTGATCGATTCGGCGAAAGCCGCTGCGTCAAGCCACAGCGATAGAAACAGCGCGAGGCCGTATCGTTCAATCGAGCGAGAAGGCATCGCGCAGCCATTCAATGTCGTTGCCGGACGTGCCGCTCAGGAGGACGCAGTCGAAGCGGCAGTCGTCGTCGGTTAACGCCTTCGTGATCAGGAAATGCTGGGCGGCGAGGATGATCCGGCGTTGCTTGGTCGGTGTCACACTCGCCGCGGCGCCGCCAAAGCCCGCGTTCTGGCGCAGGCGGACCTCGACGAAGACGAGTACCTTCCCCTCACGGCAGACGAGGTCGATTTCACCGCCGCGGCACCGGTAGTTGCGCGCGATGATCCGGAGCTTCTTCTTTTCCAGAAAACGCGCCGCCAAGTCCTCAGCCTGTCTGCCGGCGCTGCCGCTCGTTTGTCGCGTGGTATCGTTGTCGTTCATTGATCCGGTGGATGAAATGACAGAAGAATCGCCCGCATTATATGTAGTGCCGACGCCGCTCGGAAACCTGGCCGACATGACGCAGCGCGCCATCGACGTCCTGCGCCGCGTGCCCTGGGTGGCGGCCGAGGATACGCGCCACAGCGCGCCCTTGCTGAAGCACTATGGGGTGAGTGCGCGCCTGCTGCCGGCGCACGAGCATAACGAGGAAGTCGCGGCGCAGCAGGTGATCGGCAAACTTGCCGCAGGCGAGTCCGTCGCACTCGTATCCGACGCCGGCACGCCGGCCGTTTCCGACCCCGGTGCGCGTCTGGTAGCGCGCGTGCGCGCGGCGGGCTTTCGCGTGATTCCGCTCCCGGGCGCGTGCGCCGCGGTGACAGCGCTGTCGGCGTCAGGGCTCGCCGAGCCGCATTTCCTTTTCTACGGCTTCCTTCCGGCCAAGACCAAGCAGCGCGAAGATGAACTGATGGCCCTGGTCGATCTGCCGTATGCGCTGGTCTTCTATGAGGCACCGCATCGCATTCTGGAGACCGTCGAGTCGATCGCCAGGATTCTCGGCAACGACCGGACGCTCGTGTTTGCGCGCGAGCTGACCAAGCTCTTCGAAACGATCCACAGTTGCCCGTCCGGCGAAGCGCTCGCCTGGTTGCAGGCCGATGCCAACCGGCAGCGCGGCGAGTTCGTCCTGCTCGTATCCGGCGCCGTCGATGCCGGCGCTTCGGGGGAGGGTGAACGCGTGCTGAAACTGCTCCTCGATGATGGCATTTCGGTCAAGCAAGCTGCCCGACTGGCGCACGCGATTACCGGTGCGCCGAAGAATGCGATGTACGAGCTGGCGCTGAGTCTTAAGGAGTAACTCAGGGAGTAAGGTGGCGACAGATGCGGCGATGAGAGGCGCGCCGCGGGAGGCTTTCATCTAGAATGCAGGCGTTACGTTTTCCGGCCTCATCATGCCCAATAGCCAAACCGCCTCCCTCGCCCGAATCACACTGGCACGTCCCGACGACTGGCATCTGCACCTGCGTGACGGCGATGCGCTCAAGTCCGTGCTGCCGCACAGCGCGGCGCAGTTCGCGCGGGCGATTGTCATGCCCAATCTGCGTCCGCCGGTGACGACGGTCGCTGCCGCCGGCGCGTATCGCCAGCGTATTCTTGCCGCGCTTCCCGAAGGCGCGACTTTCGAGCCGCTGATGACGCTTTACCTCACCGACAACACGCCGGCCGACGAGATCCGGCGCGCGGCCGACAGTGGCTTCGTCAAGGCAGTCAAGCTCTATCCTGCCGGGGCGACGACCAACTCCGACGCGGGGGTGACCGATCTTGCCAAGTGCGACGCGGCGCTCGCCGAAATGGAGAAGGCGGGAATGCCCTTGCTCGTGCATGGCGAAGTAACCGATCCGGCGATCGACATCTTCGATCGCGAGAAGGTCTTCATCGAAACGGTACTGCAGCCCCTGCTGGTAAGGCGGCCGGGACTGCGCGTCGTGTTCGAGCACATCACGACAGCGGACGCCGCGCAGTTCGTTTCGGCGGCTGGCGACAACGTCGCGGCAACGATCACCGCGCATCATCTGCTCTACAACCGCAACGCGCTGTTCGTGGGGGGCGTTCGTCCGCACTACTACTGCCTGCCGGTGTTGAAGCGCGAGAAGCATCGTGCCGCCCTTGTCAGCGCAGCGATTTCGGGTAGCAGAAAGTTCTTCCTCGGCACCGATTCGGCACCGCACGCGCGCAATAACAAGGAGGCGACCTGCGGTTGCGCCGGTTGCTACACCGCGCACGCGGCGCTGGAACTCTATGCCGAGGCGTTCGAAGCGGCCGGTGCGCTCGACCGGCTGGAGGCCTTTGCCAGCTTCAACGGCCCGGACTTCTATCGGCTCCCTCGCAACTCGACGCGTGTGACGCTTGAGAAAGTGCAGTGGCAAGTGCCTGAGGCGTTTGAATTTGCCGGCGGCGATTCGCTGGTACCCCTGCGCGCAGGCGAGTCGCTTGCCTGGCGATTCGTTGGCTAGGTTTGGAATTTATTGCGGAGGTGTTCGTGGTTCGTCCCAGCTTTTCTCCGAGGTGGATGGTGTTGGTGCTGTTGCCGCTGCTGGCCGCATGCACCGACCTTCGCGCAACCTTCGAAATCAAGGGTAGCGCGCATGCGTTGAGCCTCGTCCGCGTAACTGGCATGTTCTGGGAGAAGACCGCCGAGTACTCGATCGTCGCCGCCCGCATGCCGGACTGCATGCGCCGTCACTCGCTCGGGAAGGCCGGGCTCAAGGCCCGGGTCGAGGTCTATTCGCCCGGCAACGATGCCTGGATACTCAGACAGGGCAAGCAGATGTACGTGGTCGAGACGCGCACTTGCGAAGGTTTTGCCAAGCTGGAGAAGGAACCCGATAGCGGACTCGGCGTGCCGATGGGTGTCTTCGAAATGCGCGGCAGCGAACTCGTATTCACACGGGCGATCAGGCCCGAGTCATCGCCCGCCGCGGCGTCCGGGCAGGGCGAAGCGGCGACGGAAGCTGCGCAGAACTGATTTGTCCGCCGGGCCGCGTATAATCGCGGCGGGAAGTCGGCTAGGCAACCGCTGGGGGGGAGGCGAAAGTCTCGAACCGGGAGGAAAGTCCGGGCTTCACAGAGCAAGATGCCGGCTAACGGCCGGGCACCGCAAGGTGACGGAAAGTGCAACAGAGAACAGACCGCCTAAGTCCGGGGCAACCCGGGCCGGTAAGGGTGAAACGGCGCCTCGGCGTGAGTCGGGGCGGCTGGATGAAAGTCCGGCCGAGGTAAGAGCTCACCGCGGACGTGGCAACACGGACGGCACGGCAAACCCCATCTGAAGCAAGACCAAATAGGGAAGCGCATGGCGTGGCTCGCGTTGCTTCCGGGTAGGTTGCTTGAGCGCATTGGCAACAGTGCGCCTAGAGGAATGGTTGCCCACGACAGAACCCGGCTTATCGGCCGACTTTCCACCACTCTCCGCCGCCGCGTTTGACAGTACGCCTGGTGGCGTCGATACTGGTTTTCACCCTGCGCAGCGCACCTTCATGGACAACACGGATCGTCCCCGGCTCAACGCCATCGCTGGCCCCATTCTGGGCGAGTTCCTGCTCGGCTACACGGTGGTCATCGTCGGTCTGTGGCTGGCGTCGCACACCTCCGACGGCGCGGCGGGCAGTCTCGGTCTCGCCAATCAGGTGCTCGAAACACTGTTCGTGCTCTATCGCGTGCTGGCGATCGGCATGGGGGTCGTCATTACCCAGCTGCTTGGCGGGCAGCAAACCGAGAGCGTGCGCAGAACGGCGCTGGCCGGTCTTGGCGCAGCGAGTTGGGCCGGCATGTTTGTGTTCGGCTGGCTGGTGCTCGGCAACGATCTGATCCTCGATGTATTGAACGCGCCGGCGGAAATCCTGCCGATGGCCGCACCCTACCTGCAGTTACTGGCGCCGGCGGCGCTGCTCGAAGGCTACAACCTGATGATGGCGGCGATCCTGCGCGCCCACCTGCATGTCAAGGATTCCCTGCGCGTAATGATTGCCATGCATTGCAGCCACTTCGTGCTGGCCGTGCCGCTGATGCTCGGCGTGGGGTCGTGGGACGGATTCGGCCTCAACGGATTTGCCATCGCCTTGCTGGCGAGCCGCGCGATTGGCTTGGGGCTGCACCTGCGCCTGTGGCGCCGGCGCATGGCACTGGTGCCTGCGCTGTCGGATTGGTGGGCGTTCTGTCCGCGCATTTTGGCGCCGGTCTTGCGCATCGGTGTGCCGGGAGCGACAACCGAACTCGGCTACCGGGCGGCGTTCATGGTGTCGCTGGCGGCGACGGCGCGACTCGGCGTCGTGGCGCTGGCAACCCATTCGTATGTCCTGCAGCTGCTGCGCTATGTGTTCCTGATCAGCCTGTCGATCGGCTGGGCGTGCGAGATCATCGTCGGACGCCTGATCGGCGCCGGTCAGTTCGGTCAGGCGCGCGCATTGGTGATCAAGGGAGTGCGGAATGGCCTGGTCGCATCGGGTTCGATCGCCGTGGTCGCGGCCTTCGCCGCGCCATGGTTGATGCGCGTATTCACCAAGGATCCGGCGGTGATCGAGGCGGCACAGGTTCTCCTCTGGATCGCCGTGGTGCTCGAGTGCGGACGCGTCTTCAATCTGATCGTCACCGGCGCCTTGCGCGCGACGGGCGATGCGATCTATCCGGTCGTTGCCAGCGTCGGTTCGTTTGCGCTGGTGCTCGGCGTCGGCTCCTATTTTCTCGGGCATGCCATCGGACTGCCCGGGGTTTTCATTGCCTATGCCGCCGATGAGTGGGTGCGCGGCTTGCTTGTGTTCGTCCGCTGGCGCCGGCACGGCTGGGTTCCGCATGCGCGCAACGCGCAGCGGCGAGTGCGGCGCGGGTGATTACGCCCGGGTTTTGATCGCCAGCGGGGTGCTGACCGGCGTTCCGTGTCGGCCTGTCCATCGCAGCGTCGTTCAGACGCCCTGAAGTCTCTCGCGCATTGGTCAAGCTATCTGGCTTTTGGCCTATGTTCGTCACAAAGCACTTTAAGTTGCAATTTTTCCTTGTTGTTTTTTAACAGAAATTTACCGTGAACGTTTCTCCGGAAACGCTTGTAAGTCATTGTCCTCATTGGTTTTTTTGGCGAAAAACAGCTTGCTTGTGCAAAATCTTTGCCTTAAAGTGGGAGGCAGTGGTGAAAAGTGGGAAATCGGGGGTTTCTCACGAAGGTTTTCACAAGGACAACGGTTACAGGCGAGGGCACGGGTTTGATGTTTCAGGGAGCGGCAGCGCTAAGTCTCGACGCGAAAGGTCGGCTCGCCATTCCGGCGCGCCACCGGGATGCGCTCGCGGCGGCCTCTGCTGGCCAACTCGTGCTGACTGCCCATCCGCATCGTTGTCTGCTCCTCTACCCGGCGAGCGCCTGGGAGCCGATTCGCGACAAGGTGCTCGCCGCGTCGAGTCTCGATCAGCGCTCCGCTGCAATCAAACGTCTTCTGGTTGGTAACGCGCGCGAAGAAACGCTGGACTCTGCCGGCCGTCTGTTGGTCGCGCCGGAGTTGCGTCGTTTTGCCCAGTTCGAGAAGCAGGTCTGGCTGGTCGGTCAAGGCAGTCACTTTGAAATCTGGTCCGATGCCGGCTGGCAGAAGGAGCAGGAGGCGGTCTTTGCCCTTGGCGACCAGTTGCCGCCGGGCCTTGAGGACCTAGCGCTGTGACCGCTGCCCTGTCGCATCAGACAGTGCTACTGCGGGAGGCGGTCGAGGCTTTGGTGATAAAGCCTGCCGGCGTCTACGTCGATGGCACTTTCGGCCGGGGCGGGCACAGCCGGGCGATTCTCGGGCAGTTGGGTCCGAACGGGCGGCTCATCGCCTTTGACCGCGACCCGCAAGCCATCGCTGCCGCGCAAGCAATGAATGATTCCCGATTGACGATCGTGCACCGGGCCTTTGGCGATCTGGCGCCGGTCTTGCATGAGGTGGGGGTGTCGGCGGTCGATGGCGTGCTGCTCGACGTCGGTGTTTCCTCGCCGCAGATCGATGCCGGCGAGCGCGGGTTCAGTTTCCGCTTCGATGCACCGCTCGACATGCGCATGGATACCACTCAGGGAGAGACGGCGGCGGAATTTCTGGCGACGGCAGGGGTAAGAGATATTACGGAGGTGATTAGAAACTATGGCGAAGAACGGTTTGCTTTCCAGATTGCAAAGAAGATTGTGGCTACTCGGGGCGAGCGGCCTCTTGCAACCACCGGCCAACTTGCCACGCTCGTACGCGAAACCGTGCGGACCCGCGAGCCCGGCCAGGATGCGGCGACGCGTACCTTTCAAGCTCTACGGATTCACGTCAATCAAGAGCTCGAGCAGCTCGCTCTAGTCCTGCCGCAGGCGCTTGATGTGCTGCAGCCGGGCGGACGCCTGGTCGTGATCAGTTTCCACTCGCTGGAAGACCGCATCGTCAAGCGCTTCATGCGCGACGAGGCGAGCGTAGATCGTCTGCCGAAGAATCTGCCCTTACGCAGTATCGATCTGCCGCAGCCGCGTCTGCGTCTCGTCGGCAAGCCGATCAAGGCGGGTGATGAAGAGGTTGCCGCCAACCCGCGCGCGCGCAGCGCCGTGATGCGCGTGGCGGAAATGCAGGCCGCGAGGGACGAGTAGGATGCTGCGCCTCAATCTCCTGCTGCTCCTCGTCGCGGTTGTCTGTGCGCTGAGCGTCGTCACATCGCAGCACAAGGCGCGTCGTCTCTTTCAGTCGCTGGAAAGCGAGCAAGAGCGTGCTGATCACCTGGACGTCGAGTTCGACCAGTTGCAACTGGAACTGTCGACCTGGGCTACGTCGCCGCGCATCGAGAAGATCGCGCGCGAGAAGCTCAAGATGCGCACCCCGGAACCCGCGAAAGTGATCGTCGTCAGCCCCGCCGAGGTGTCGCGATGATGAATTTCAAGGGGCCGAAGGGGCACAAGTTCGCCGAGAGCCCGGTGCTCAAGCTGCGCCTGCCGGCCTGGCGTTCGCGCCTGATGGCCCTGCTGATTCTCTCCTGTTTTGCCGTTCTGATCGGGCGCGCGTTCTACCTGCAGATCGTCAATAACGATTTCCTGCAGGAGAAAGGCGAGTCGCGTTACCGTCGTGATCTAGAAATCCCCGCTTCGCGCGGGCGAATTTCCGATCGCAACGGCGACATCCTGGCCGTGTCAACGCCGATGAAATCCGTCTGGGCGATTCCCTCGGAAGCGCGCCTGAACAACGAACAGATTGGGCAACTGGCCAGCCTGCTCGAGATGGATAATAAGGAACTTGCGCAGAAGCTGGCCAGCGACAAGACCTTCGTCTTTCTGCGTCGCCAGCTGCCACCGGACATCGGCGAACGCGTCGCTGCGCTCAAATTGCCGGGAATCGGCCAGGACAAGGAGTACCGTCGCTTTTACCCGAGCGGCGAGATGACCGCGCACATGGTCGGCTTCACCGGCGTCGACGGCAAGGGGCTGGAGGGCGTCGAACTGGCCTTTCAGCGGCAGCTCCTCGGGCATTCAGGAAGCCGTAGCGTCATCAAGGACCGGCGTGGGCGGATTGTCGAGGATGTCGGTTCGATCAAGCCGCCGCAGGACGGCAAGGATATTCGCCTGGCGATCGACTCCAAGGTGCAGTACCTCGCTTACAGCCAGCTGAAGCAGGCGGTGACCGACTTCAAGGCCAAGGCCGGGGGCGTCGTCGTCGTTGATACGAAAACGGGCGAGATTCTCGCGCTCGCCAACTGGCCGACCTACAACCCGAATAACCGGGAACGGTTGAGCGGCGCGCAACTTCGCAACCGGGCGCTGACCGACACCTACGAACCGGGTTCGGTGATAAAGCCGTTTACCGCCGCACTAGCGCTTGAATACAACAAGGTGCGTTTCGACACTGTGATCGCCTGCGCGCCGGGACGGCTGACCATCGGCTCGGCGACCATTTCCGACGCGCACCCGCATGGTGACCTGACCGTCGCCCAGGTCATCCAGAAGTCGTCCAACGTCGGCACCGCGAAGATTGGCGCAATGCTCTCTCCCGAGCAGATGTGGACGATGTTCGACGCCATTGGCCTCGGGCAGCAGCCGGGCTTGGGTTTCCCCGGCGAGGTGACCGGGCGCTTGCGGCCGTGGAAGAGCTGGCGGCCGATCGAGCAGGCGACGATGTCATACGGTCACGGCCTCTCCGTCTCACTGATGCAACTGGCGCGTGCCTACACGATCTTTGCTCGCGAAGGCGACATGGTTCCCCTGAGCCTGACCAAGACCGACGGCATGCCCGTTGTGACGAAGCAGATCTTCAGCCAGCAGACGGCGCGTGAAGTGCGGACCATGCTTGAAATGGCCGCACAACCCGGCGGTACGGCGCCGAAAGCGCAGATTCCCGGCTATCGCGTCGGTGGCAAGACGGGTACCGCATACAAGATCGAAGGCGGCCAGTACGTCAGGAAGTACGTGGCGTCGTTCGTCGGCTTCGCGCCGGTCTCTGACCCGCGCCTGGTCGTCGCCGTGATGATCGACGAACCGAGCGCCGGCGGGCACTACGGCGGTGACGTGGCCGGCCCGGTCTTCGCCAGCGTGATGGGTGGCGCCCTGCGCACGCTCGGTGTTCCGCACGACTTGCCGATCCAGGTGGCGCAACAGGGCGGGACGTCCGCGAAAGTTCCGGCCGGAAAGGAAAAACTATGACTCGGCAAACGGGTCTCGCGCCGGCCGCTGCTGGCGAAATCACGCCGGAGCGCATAGTCCAGCGCTTCGCCGAATTGGGCGTGCAGCTGACTGGCGTCGCCGATGACAGCCGCAAGGTGCGTCGTGGCGACCTGTTCATGGCCTACCCGGGTGATCTGAGCGACGGTCGGCGCTTCATCGCCGACGCGATTGCGCGTGGCGCCGCAGCCGTGTTCTGGGAAGAGCGCGGCGACTTCGTCTGGAATCCCGACTGGCGCGTGGCCAACTTCCCGGGGAGCAGCCTGCGCGCCCTCTGCGGACCACTTGCGCATGCTGTCTTCGGCCAGCCGAGCGAGCGCCAATCGGTGATCGCGATCACCGGTACCAACGGCAAGACGACGGTCAGCCAATGGCTGGGGCGGGTGCATCCGCGTTCCTGCGCGATAATCGGTACGCTTGGCGCCGGCTTCCTCGGCAAGCTCGACGACACCGGCCTGACCACGCCGGAGGCGACCAACCTCGCGCGTTACCTCGCCGAATTCGCCGACGCCGGCGCGCAAGCCTGCGCCGTCGAGGCCAGTTCGATCGGCATCGAGGAAGGCAGGCTCGATGGTACGCGCGTCGATGTTGCCGTCTTCACCAATCTCACACGCGATCACCTCGACTACCACGGCTCGATGGAAAGCTACGCCGAGGCCAAGAAACGATTGTTCGCTTGGCCGCGCCTGCGCCTCGCTGTGGTCAATCTGGACGATCCGTTCGGCCTCGAGTTGGCCGCCACGAGCACGGCGACCAAGGTGATCGGTTACACCCAAGGTGGCGGGCATGCCGATCGACAAGGCGTGATTCGCGCCGAAGAGGTCGAGGAGGCCGTTGCCGGCCTGCGCTTCCGCCTGTCAGCGCCGAACGGTCGGGCGCTTGTCGAAACCGGTCTGGTCGGGCGCTACAACGTATCCAACCTGCTTGCCGTGGCGGCGGTACTCATCGATGCCGGGCTCAAGCCGGCCGAGGTCGCGGCACGTTTTGCGCAACTGACGCCGCCGCCTGGTCGACTGGAAAAGATCGGCGGCTACAACGAACCGCTGATCGTAGTCGACTATGCGCATACGCCGGACGCGCTTGAGAGCGCACTTGCCGCATTGCGTGGTGTGGCGATGGCACGTGGCGGTTCGCTGGTTGCCGTGTTTGGCTGTGGCGGCGACCGCGATCGCGGCAAACGTCCGCTGATGGGCGAGATCGCCACGCGCCTCGCCGATCGCGTTGTGCTGACCAGCGACAACCCGCGCAGCGAAGATCCTCTGGCGATTCTCGATGACATCCGGCAGGCCGCCCCGTCGGCCGAGGTTATCGCCGATCGCGCTGCAGCGATCAGGACAATCATTGCTCAGGCGCATCCGGCGGACGTCATTCTGCTCGCCGGCAAGGGGCATGAGCCATATCAGGAAATCGCCGGTGTGCGCCGACCGTTTTCGGATCTCACCGAGGCACAGGGCGCGCTCGTTGCGCGTCAGGAGGAGGGCGCATGAGCGTCACCATGAATTTGCAGGAAGCGGTACAGGCGATATTGGCTACGTTGATTGGCGCCGACGATGGTGCGACTGTCGTGTTTCACGGCGTCTCCACCGACAGCCGCAAAATCGAAGCCGGACAACTCTTCATCGCCCTGCGCGGCGATAACTTCGATGGCCACGAATTTCTCGCCACGGCGAGCGCAGCCGGTGCCGTCGCTGCGGTGGTTGCCGCCGACGCCGTCGCCTCTTTGCCCGAAGTCGCTCTTCCCCTTCTGATTGTCGAAGATACGCGCCTGGCACTCGGCGCGCTGGCTGCAGCGTGGCGTTCGCGCTTCGCCCTGCCGCTCGTCGCCGTGACCGGTAGCAACGGCAAGACGACGAGCAAGGAAATGCTCTCCAGCATCATGCGTACCGCGCACGGCGACGCTGTGCTCGCTACGCAGGGTAACTTCAACAACGACATCGGCCTACCGCTGACCTTGCTGACACTGAGCGCGCAGCATCGCGCTGCGGTGATCGAGATGGGCATGAACCATCCGGGCGAGATCGCCTACCTCGCACGCATCGCGCGGCCGACGGTGGCGCTGGTGACCAACGCGCAGCGTGCGCACCTGGAAGGAATGGGCTCGATCGACATGATTGCCCGCGAGAAGGGCAGCGTCTTCGAGGAATTGGTGTCACCCGGTGTGGCCGTTTTCCGTGCCGACGACGAATGGGCGGATCTGTGGCGTGCGCAGAGCACGGGCCATACGACGATGACCTTTGCGCTCGATCATCCCGCCGAAGTGACGGGCCATTATCAGGCGCACGGGCTCGACAATCGACTGACGATCAAGGGCGGCGGGCAAGAGGTTGAGGTGACGCTGGCCCTGCCCGGCGCACACAACGCGCGGAATGCGCTCGGCGCTGCCGCCGCGGCGCTGGCCGCCGGCGTCTCGCTCGAAGCGGTCGGGCGCGGGCTCAACGCGTTCCGCGGCATCAAGGGTCGCCTGCAACGCCGGTCCGGCGTCGGCGGTGCGCTGCTGCTCGACGATACCTATAACGCCAACCCCGATTCGGTGCGCGCCGGCATCGATGTGCTCGCCTCAACCGTCGGCAAGAAGATCCTAGTGCTCGGCGACATGGGCGAAATCGGTGACATGACCGGCCAGTTCCATGATGAAGTCGGTGGCTACGCCAAGAGCCAGGGCATCGATCTCTTGTTCGCGCTCGGTGACTCGAGCGCGCTGGCAGCCTACAACTTCGGGATCGGTGGCCGGCATTTCAAGAAGATCGAGGACCTCGTCGCGGCGCTGCTGCCGGAAATGACCGCCGACGCGATCGTTCTGGTCAAGGGGTCGCGTTTCATGCGCATGGAACGTGTCGTCGAGGCGGTCGCCACCCCGGTTGCCGATGCCGTTCAGCCCGAGGAGAACAAGTAATGCTGCACGCGCTGGCGCAATGGCTGTCGCAGGACATCCGCGGATTCAACGTCTTCAACTACATCACGCTGCGCGCCGTGCTCGCGGCAATGACGGCGCTGATCATTTCCTTCACCGCCGGGCCGGCCGTCATCCGCTGGCTGACGACCAAAAAGATCGGTCAGGCGGTGCGCACCGACGGACCGCAGACGCACCTCGTCAAGTCCGGCACGCCAACCATGGGCGGTGCGCTGATCCTCATCGCCATCGGCGTGACCACGCTGCTTTGGGGTGATCTTGCCAACCGTTACGTCTGGGTATTGCTCATCGTTACGCTCGGCTTCGGCGCCATCGGCTGGTACGACGACTGGAAAAAGGTCGTCTATCGTGATCCGAAAGGACTGGCCAGCCGCTGGAAGTACTTCTGGCAGTCGGTGATCGGCTTGGTCGTGGCGATCTATCTGGCGATGTCCGCGACGCTGCCGGCGGAAATGGAACTGATCGTGCCGTTCTTCAAGTCGGTTTCCTATCCGCTCGGCGCGATCGGCTTTGTGATCCTCACCTACCTCGTCATCGTCGGTTCGAGCAACGCGGTGAACCTGACCGATGGACTGGACGGCTTGGCCATCATGCCGACGGTGATGATCGGCGGCGCGCTGGCGATCTTCTCCTACGTCGCCGGTAGTGCGGTGTTCTCGAAATACCTGCTCATGCCCTACATTCCGGGCGCAGGCGAACTCGCGGTGTTTCTCGGCGCGATGGTCGGCGCCGGCCTCGGCTTTCTCTGGTTCAACGCCTACCCGGCCGAAGTGTTCATGGGCGACGTCGGCGCACTGGCGCTCGGCGCGGCACTCGGCACCGTCGCCGTCATCGTGCGCCAGGAAATTGTCCTCGCCATCATGGGCGGCGTCTTCGTCGCCGAAACACTCTCGGTCGCGGCGCAGGTGCTCTATTTCAAGTTTACCGGCGGCAAGCGGATTTTCCGCATGGCACCGCTGCATCACCACTTTGAACTCGGCGGCTGGAAGGAAACCCAGGTCGTCGTTCGTTTCTGGATCATCACCATCATGTTGGTGCTGGTCGGTCTGTCTACATTGAAGATTCGCTGACATGCAACTCAAGGGAAAACAGGTCCTCGTTCTCGGGCTCGGCGAGTCCGGGCTGGCGATGGCCAAATGGCTGGCTCGGCAAGGCGCGCTGGTGCGCGTCGCTGACAGCCGCACGCAACCGCCGAACGTCGATGCGCTGCAACGCGCCGTGCCGGCGGCCAAGATCGTCTGCGGACCGTTCGCCGACGATACCTTTGCTGGCGTCGACCTGATCGCCATCTCGCCCGGCGTGCCGATGCAGGAAGCGCAGGTTCAGGCGGCACTGACGCGTGGCGTGCCGGTCGTCTCCGAGGTGGAACTCTTCGGCTGGGGCGTTCGCCAATTGAACCCGGCCGTAAAGATCGTGGCCATCACCGGCAGCAACGGCAAGACGACGACGACGGCGCTGACTGCGCATGTGTTGAATGCGGCCGGCGTGCCTGCGGTTGCTTGCGGCAACATCTCTCCGTCGGCGCTCGACGCGCTGATGGCGGTCGAGGATGGTTCCGGCGAGTTTCCCGCCGCGCCTGGCGTCTGGGTGCTCGAACTCTCCAGTTTCCAGCTGGAAACGACCCATACGCTCGCCGCCGACGCGGCGACGATCCTCAACGTGAGCGAGGATCATCTCGACCGCTACGCCGGTATGGCCGAGTACGCCGCGGCCAAGGCGCGCGTCTTTCAGGGCGAGGGCGTTCTGGTCCTCAATCGTGACGATGCCTTTTACACAAGCCAGCTCGGCGCGCTGGTTGGACGCAAGTGCGTGAGCTTTGGCCTCGATCGCCCGATGCGCGCGAGTGACTACGGACTGGTCGATGGCTGGATTGTGCGCGGCGAAGAGAAGCTGATCGCCTTGAACGCGATGAAGCTGGTCGGCTCGCACAACGCGGCCAACGCCATGGCGACCTTGGCGTTGTGCGAGGCGATCGGGGTCGAGCCGGCGCGCCTGTTGCCGGCCCTGGCCGAGTTTTCTGGCCTGCCGCACCGCGTTGAGTTCGTTGATGCAATCAAGGGTGTTTCCTACTACGACGACTCCAAAGGTACCAACGTCGGCGCCACGCTGGCCGCGCTGCAAGGCATGGGGCGCCAGGTGGCGATCATCCTTGGCGGCGAAGGCAAGGAACAGGATTTCACGCCACTGAAGGACGCCCTGACCGAACATGGCCGCGCCGTGGCCCTGATCGGGCGCGACGCCGAAGTGATCGGAAAGGCGATCGCTGGCTGCGGCATTCCGACCGAACGCTGCGCCGACATGGACGTTGCCGTGCGCTGGTGCGCGGCGCAGGCGCAGGCCGGTGATGCGGTGCTGCTCTCGCCGGCGTGTGCGAGCTTCGACATGTTCCGCAACTATGGCCACCGCGCCGAAGTCTTTATCGCCGCTGTGCGCGCGTTGAAAGCGGAGGCTGCCTGATGCTGCAAGCTCTCGACGCCCCGCGCCGCATGCCGTCGGAGATTGATCTGACGCTCCTCTGGAGCGCGCTGATCCTGCTTCTGACCGGCATGGTCATGGTGTATTCGGCGTCGATCGCGATCGCCGAGGCCGGCCGTTTTACCGGCAACCACCAGGCGTACTACCTCGTGCGCCACGGGGTGTTCCTGACCGTCGGGCTGATTGCCGCCGGATTTGCCTTCCAGGTGCCGTTGTCGAGCTGGCAGCAGCTCGCGCCGTGGCTCTTCGTTGCCGGCTTCGTGCTGCTGCTGCTTGTACTCGTGCCGGGGGTCGGGCGTGATGTGAACGGTGCGCGCCGCTGGCTTTCGCTCGGTTTCATCAACCTGCAACCATCGGAATTGATGAAGCTGTTCGCGGCTATCTACGCTGCCGACTACACCGTACGCAAGATGCCGCACATGCACGACCTGAAGAAGGCTTTCCTGCCGATGGCGGGCGCGATGGTCGCGGTCGGTGTGCTGTTGCTCAAGGAGCCGGACTTCGGCGCCTTTGTGGTGATCATCGCGATCGCCATCGGCATTCTGTTCCTCGGCGGCATGCGGGCGCGCCTTTTTGCCGTGCTGATCGTCGTCCTCGTCGCGGCATTTGCCATCCTGATCATCGTTTCGCCGTACCGGCGCGACCGCATCTTCGGCTTCATGGATCCATGGTCGGATGCTTACGGCCGGGGCTATCAACTGTCGCATGCGCTGATTGCCTTCGGACGCGGTGAGTTGTTCGGCGTCGGGCTCGGCGCCAGCGTCGAGAAACTGTTCTATCTGCCCGAAGCGCATACCGACTTCCTGCTGGCGGTGATCGCAGAGGAGCTTGGCTTTGTTGGGGTGGTCATCGTCATCGCCCTGTTTGCCCTGGTCATTCAGCGCGCCTTTGTCATCGGCCGGCAAGCCGTCGCGCTGGACCGCCTCTATGCCGCGCTCGTCGCGCAGGGCATCGGCATCTGGATCGGCGTGCAGAGCTTCATCAACATGGGCGTTAACACCGGTCTCTTGCCGACTAAAGGGCTGACCCTGCCGTTGATGAGCTTCGGCGGTTCGGGCATCGTCGCCAACTGCGTTGCGCTGGCTATCCTGTTGCGGGTTGATTGGGAAAACCGCCAATTGATGCGCGGGGCGAAGCTATGAAGAAGACTCTCCTTGTCATGGCTGGCGGTACGGGCGGGCATGTTTTCCCCGGTCTCGCCGTTGCCGACCTGCTCAAGAGTCAGGGCTGGAACGTCGTCTGGATGGGCAATCCGGAAGGCATGGAAGCCAAACTGGTGCCGTCGCGCGGCTACGAAATGGCCTGGGTGCGCTTCGGAGCGCTGCGCGGCAAGGGGCTCATGCGCAAGCTGTCGTTGCCGATGAATCTGCTTTCCGGCTGCTGGCAGGCGTACAAGGAGATGCGTCGGGTCAAGCCGGACGTCGTGCTCGGCATGGGCGGCTACATCACCGTGCCCGGCGGCCTTATGGCCGCGCTGACCGGAAGGCCGCTCGTCGTGCACGAGCAGAATTCGATCGCCGGACTCGCCAACCGGATGCTGGCAAAGATCGCCAAGCGTGTCGTCTGCGGCTTCCCGAGCGCGTTGCCGAAGAGCATTTGGGCCGGCAATCCGGTGCGGCGCGAGATCGCCGATATGCCGGAACCGGCCGAGCGCATGGCCGAACGTCTCGAATCCGGTGAGCCGTTGCGCCTCTTGGTCCTCGGCGGCAGCCTCGGCGCCGCGGCGCTCAACGAAATGGTGCCGAAGGGTGTTGCCCTGCTACCGGAGAACGAGCGCCCGGTCATCGTGCACCAGGCTGGCGCAAAGCACCTGGAGCAGTTGGAAAAGAACTACGAAGAAGCCGGCGTGCGCGCCAACTGCGTGGCTTTCGTCGAGGATATGGCCGGCGCCTACGAATGGGCGGATCTGGTGATCTGCCGTGCCGGTGCGCTGACGGTCGCGGAACTGGCCGCTGCTGGCGTCGCCAGCATCCTGGTGCCGTTCCCGTTCGCTGTCGACGACCACCAGACCTACAACGCCAAATTCCTGGCAACGGCCGGCGGTGCCGTCCTGCTACCACAGAATGAAATGACACCCGAGGCGGTGAGCCTGCTCCGCAATTACAGCCGGGGCCAACTGCTGCAGATGGCCGAAAAGGCGCGCGCGTTGGCCAAGCCGGATGCGGCGGCCGAAGTCGCGCGGGTGTGCGAGGAGATTGCGAAATGAAACACAAGGTCAAGAATATCCACTTCGTCGGTGTTGGCGGTGTTGGCATGAGCGGTATTGCCGAAGTGCTGGCGAATCTCGGTTTTTCGGTGAGCGGTTCCGATCAGGCCGAGAGCGCGACGACGCGCCGTCTGGCCGCGCAGGGCATCCGCATCGAAATCGGGCATGCGTCCGAGCATGTCGGTGAAGCCGACGCCGTCGTCGTCTCGACGGCGGTCAAGGCCGACAATCCGGAAGTGGTCGCCGCGCGCGAGCGCAAGGTGCCGCTGGTGCCGCGCGCGCAGATGTTGGCCGAACTGATGCGCCTGAAGCAGGGCATCGCCATCGCCGGCACGCACGGCAAGACGACGACGACCAGCCTCGTTGCCTCCATCCTCGCCGAAGGCGCGATGGACCCGACCTTCGTCATCGGTGGCCGACTGAATGCGGCCGGCGCCAACGCGCGCTTGGGTTCGGGCGACTTCCTCGTCGCCGAGGCTGACGAATCGGACGCCTCCTTCCTCTTCCTGTCGCCGGTGATTTCGGTTGTGACCAACATCGACGCCGACCACATGGAGACCTACGGCCACGACTTCGGTCGGCTGAAACAGGCTTTCGTCGATTTCCTGCAACGCCTGCCGTTCTACGGTGTCGCTGTGCTCTGCGCCGATGACGCCAACGTGCGCGAAATCATGCCGCAGGTAAGCAAGCAGATCGTCAGCTACGGGCTTGATGCTTCGGCCAACGTGCGCGCCGAGAATGTGATCTCCGAGAACGGCAAGATGAAGTTCGATTGTGTCCGGGTGAATGGCAGCATTTCGCGTCTGCCGATCACGCTGAACCTGCCGGGGATGCACAACGTCCTCAACGCGCTGGCGGCAATCGCGGTGGCCTCGGAAGTCGGCGTTTCCGACGCCGCAATCATCAAAGCGCTGGCCGAGTTCAAGGGCGTCGGACGCCGCTTCCAGCGCTACGGCGAGGTCGAGCTGGCCGGCGGTGGCAGCTTCACGCTGGTCGACGACTACGGACACCACCCGGCTGAGATGAAGGCGACGATCGCTGCCGCGCGCGGCGCCTTCCCCGGCCGCCGCCTGCTGCTCGCCTTCCAGCCGCACCGCTACACGCGCACGCGCGATTGCTTCGAGGATTTCGTCAGCGTCCTGAACACCGTCGATGCATTGGTGCTCGCCGAGATCTACGCCGCCGGCGAAGCACCGATCGTCGCCGCCGACGGCCGCGCACTGGCGCGCGCCTTGCGCGTTGCCGGAAAGATCGAACCGGTCTTCGTCGAGAACATCGCCGACGTGCCGCAAACCATTCTGGATGTCGCCCGTGACGGCGACGTGGTGATCACGATGGGCGCCGGCTCAATCGGCGGCGTTCCTGCCAAGCTGGTTGGTTGAGAAATGATCAAGACCACTAACCACAGAGGCACAGAGACACAGAGAAATTCCTCTCTGTGCATTGCTCTGTGTCTCTGTGCCTCTGTGGTGAAAGGTTTTATGTATGTCTGATTTCGGAAAAGTCGCCGTCCTCTTCGGTGGTACCTCCGCCGAGCGCGAGGTCTCGTTGAAGAGCGGTTCGCGCGTACTCGCAGCGTTGCAGAGCCAGGGCGTCGATGCACACGCCTTCGATCCCGCCGAGCGCAAGCTCGACGAACTCGCGGGTTTCGACCGCGCCTTCATTGCGCTGCACGGGCGGCATGGCGAAGACGGCACGATCCAGGGCGCGCTCGAACTGATGCACATCCCTTACACCGGCAGTGGCGTCATGGCTTCGGCCGTCGGCATGGACAAGTGGCGGACCAAGCTCCTCTGGCGCTCGGTCGGCTTGCCGATTCCCGAGTTCGTCATGCTCGACGAAACGAGCGATTTCGCCGCCGTCGAGGCGCAGCTCGGCTTGCCGCTCTTCGTCAAGCCGGCATGCGAGGGTTCGTCGATTGGCGTGACCAAGGTGCGCAAGGCCGGCGAATTGCATGCGGCCTACCTCGAGGCTGCAAAGCACGACCCGCTGGTCATTGCTGAAAAGGGCGTGCTCGGCGGCGAATACACGGCTTCGATTCTTGGCGACGAAGCGTTGCCGATCATCAAGATCGAACCGGCGACCGACTTCTACGACTACGAGGCCAAGTACTTCCGCGACGACACGGCGTATCGCTGCCCCTGCGGCCTGCCCGAAGCGCGTGAGCTGGAGATTCGCGCGCAGGCGCTTGAAGCCTTCCGTGTCCTGGGTTGCCGCGGCTGGGGTCGGGTCGACTTCCTGATGGACGAGGCGGGCAACGCCTACATGCTCGAAGTGAACACCTCGCCCGGCATGACCGACCATTCGCTGGTGCCGATGGCGGCGCGCGTCGCGGGAATTTCGTACGAAGCGCTGGTGATGCGCGTCCTTTCACTGGCCACCCTGGGATGATCAATGTGGAACCGACCGCAACTGATGACCGCCGTATCCGATCTGCTCTACGTGGCAGCGGCGGCCGCTTTGCTGGTCTCGGCGGTGGTCTGGGTCGCGCGCTTGCCGCTGTTCCCGGTCAACGAGGTGTTGGTGACCAACGCGTTGCACGAAGTGCGGCGCAGCGACCTGGAGGAGACGCTCTCGGGACGTCTGCGTGGCAACTTCTTCAGCGTCAATCTGGAGGGAATTCGGCAAGCCGTCGAGCAGCTGCCCTGGGTGCGCACGGCGGAAGCCCGGCGGCAATGGCCTTCGCGCATCGAGATCAGCATCGAGGAACACAAGCCGGTGGCCTACTGGGGCGAGTCGACGGGACAGCTGGTGAACAATCACGGCGAAGTCTTCACCGCGACGATGACCGTACCGCCGCCTGCCCCGATCCCGATGCTCTTCGGCCCGAACGAACTCACGCTCGACATGCTCGGTTACTACCAGCAAGCCGCCGACCTGATGAAGCCGATCGGGCGCGTGCCGCTGGCGCTGACCATCTCGCCGCGCCTCGCCGTGCAGCTGAAGCTGGACGACGGCATGGTCGTGGAACTTGGGCGCGAGCAGCCGAAGGCGCCGGTGCGCGAGCGTCTGCTGCGCTTCGTCGAGTTCTATCCGAACGTGCTGACGGCTGCACGCCAGCGGCCGACGGTCGTCGATATGCGTTATCCGAACGGATTTGCGCTGCACATTGCGGCAGCGCCGGTAATTGAAAGCAAAGGGAAACCATGAGCAGGGATAGCAAGGAACTCATCGTCGGTCTCGATATCGGGACGACCAAGATCGTTGCGCTGGTCGCCGAAGTCAGCCCCGAGGGTCGGCTCAACATCATCGGTATGGGCTCGCAGGACTCGAAGGGCCTGAAGAAGGGCGTTGTCGTCAACATCGAGGATACGGTGGCAACGATCTCCCGCGTGCTGCAGGAAGTCGAGCTGATGGCCGACTGCAAGGTCAAGGATGTGTATACCGGGATTGCCGGCAGCCACATCAAGAGCTTCAACTCGAACGGCATGGTCGCGATCAAGGACAAGGAAGTGACGACGATGGACGTCGAGCGCGTGATCGAGACCGCACGCGCGATGCCGATTCCGGCCGATCAGGAGATTCTGCACATCCTGACGCAGGAATTCATCATCGACGACCAGGACGGCATCCGCGAGCCGATCGGCATGAGCGGCTTCCGGCTGGAGGTGATGGTGCATATCGTCACCGGCGCCGTCTCGGCGGCGCAGAACATCGTCAAATGCGTGCGTCGGTGCGGGTTGGAGGTCAATGATCTCGTCCTGCAGCCGCTGGCATCGAGCTATGCCGTGCTTTCCGAAGACGAGAAAGATCTCGGCATCTGCCTCGTCGACATCGGCGGCGGTACGACCGACCTCGCCGTATGGACGCAGGGCGCGATCCGTCACACGTCGGTGATTCCGATCGCCGGCGACCAGATCACCAACGACATCGCCATGGCGTTGCGCACGCCGACGCGCGAAGCGGAAGACATCAAGTGCAAGTTCGGTTGTGCCTTGTCCGAACTCGCCGATCCCGAAGATGTGCTCGATGTAGCGGGCGTAGACGATCGCCCCTCGCGTCGCCTCTCACGCCGCGCGCTGGCCGACGTGATCCAGCCGCGCGTCGAGGAACTGTTCGAGCTGATCCAGGCCGAGCTGCGTCGCTCCGGCTTCGAGGAGGTGCTCTCGTCCGGCATCGTCCTCACCGGTGGCTCGTCGGTGATGCCCGGCATGATCGAACTGGGTGAGGAAGTCTTCCACATGCCGGTGCGCCTCGGCGTGCCGAAATACACCGGCGCACTGGCCGACGTCATCCAGTCGCCGCGTTTTGCCGCCGCTTACGGTCTGCTGCTCGAAGCGCAGACGCAACGAAAACGCGGCCTCAAGGTGCGCGAGACACGTGATGTGAAACAGGTATTCGGCCGGATGAAGTCCTGGTTCGAAAAGAATTTCTGAGATTTGTTTTTTGACAGTTTTTTGCGGAGGAGAGGACCATGTTTGAAATCATCGAGAAAGAAGAGCTGGCAAGCGATTCGGAAACCGTGATCAAGGTGATCGGCGTCGGCGGCGCCGGTGGCAATGCAGTCGATCACATGATTCGCGAAGGCGTGATGGGCGTCGAATTCCTGGCGGCGAACACCGACGCCCAGGCATTGAAGCGCAGCGTCGCTCACAAGAAACTGCGTCTGGGCAAGACCGGCCTCGGCGCCGGTGCCAAACCGGAAGCCGGCCGTCAGGCGGCAGACGAAGAGCGCGCGCAGATCGCCGAGTCGCTCAAGGGGTCGCACATGGTGTTCATCACCGCCGGCATGGGCGGCGGCACCGGCACCGGTGCTGGCCCGATCGTCGCCGAAGTCGCGCGCGAAATGGGCATCCTGACTGTCGCGGTCGTGACCAAGCCCTTCATGTTCGAAGGCAAGCGCCTGAAAGTGGCGGAAGCCGGCATCGCCGAGCTGCAGAAGCACGTCGACTCGCTGATCGTCATCCTCAACGACAAGCTGATGGATGTGCTAGGCGACGACGTCTCGATGGACGAAGCGTTCAAGGCGGCCGACAACGTTCTGCGTAATGCGGTCGGCGGCATTGTTGAAGTCATCAACTATCCGGGTCTCGTTAACGTCGACTTCGAAGACGTGCGCACCGTGATGGGCGAAATGGGCATGGCGATGATGGGTTCGGCCAACGCCGCCGGTGTCGATCGCGCGCGCATTGCCGCCGAACAGGCGATTGCCTCGCCGTTGCTCGAAGGCGTCAACCTCTCGGGTGCCAAGGGCGTTCTCGTGAACATCACCGCCACGCGCGGCCTGAAGATGAAGGAAGTGCACGAAGTTATGAACACCGTTCGCGAGTTTGCCGCCGAAGACGCGCACATCATCTTCGGCGCGGTGTACGACGAAAGCATGGGCGAAGAGATCCGCGTCACCGTCGTCGCCACCGGCCTCGGCCAGGCGCAGTCGCGTCGCCAGTCGTTCGAAGTGATCAATACCCCGGTTGTGCAGGCCACCGGAACCGACGGCGGATTCGCACACGCGGCGCAAGGCATCGACTACAGCCAGCTCGATGTGCCGGCCGTGGTCCGCAAGGGCCGCAGCACGACCGTTGAAGCACTGGCCAACAGTGGCGTCGATCGTTATGACATCCCGGCGTTCCTGCGCAAGCAAGCGGACTAAAGGACGTTTGTTGCTCGAAACCTGAACAAGAAAGCAGTTCAATGTAAAACTCCGCAAAGGGGAGTCGGCGCGATTTGGCGGCTGTTTCGCTGTGCTAGAATCCGGCGATTCCCCAATTTTTTCAGACACATGCTCAAACAGCGCACCCTCAAGTCCTGCATCAAGGCCTCTGGCGTCGGTCTGCACTCCGGTGCAAAGGTAACGATGCTGTTGCGTCCAGCGGCGCCCGATACCGGGATCGTCTTTCGGCGCATTGACCTGGATCCGGTGGTCGACCTGCCAGCATCGGCGACGATGGTGGGCGATACGCGCATGTGCTCGTGTCTCGAGTCTGGTGGTGCCAAGGTGGGTACCATCGAACACCTGATGTCGGCGTTTGCCGGCCTCGGCATCGACAACGCGTTTGTCGACCTCGACGCGGCCGAAGTGCCGATTCTCGACGGCTCGGCTTCACCCTTTGTTTTCCTCATTCAGTCGGCCGGTATCGAAGAACAACCGGTCGCCAAGAAATTCATCCGCGTCAAGCGTCCTGTCGAAGTCAAGGACGGCGACAAGTGGGCGCGTTTCGAGCCGTTCGACGGTTATCGTCTGGCTTTCTCCATCGTCTTCAACCACCCCGCGATCGACCGCACCGGGCAGGAGGTGATGATCGACTTCGCCGAGCATTCCTACACGCGTGAAGTCGCACGCGCCCGCACCTTCGGCTTCATGCAGGAAGTCGAATGGCTGCGCGAGAATGGTCTGGCGCAAGGCGGTGGCCTCGACAACGCGGTGGTGCTCGACGAATACCGTGTGCTCAACGCCGACGGGCTCCGTTACGGCGACGAGTTCGTCAAGCACAAGGTGCTCGACGCCATCGGCGACCTCTACCTCCTCGGTCACCCGCTTCTGGCGTCGTTTACCGCACACAAGTCGGGTCATGCGCTGAACAATGCGCTGGCGCGTGAGCTACTCGCCAACGCCGATGCGTGGGAGTACGTTTCCTTCGAAGACCAAGCGCAGGCGCCCGAAGGTGTCACGCGTTGGCTGGCGCAACCGCTGGCCGTCTAGTCCCGGAACCCGGCCATGTGGCTGCTTCGCCTCCTGGGCGTTCTGGTTCTGATCGCCGTGATCGGTGGTGTCGCGATCGGACTGCTGACGCGCAATACCGCCTATCTTCGTTTCTCGTGGCGCCTCTTTCGCTACGCCCTGATCGTCGCGCTGGCCGTTTTTGCGCTGATGATTCTTGAGCGGGTCGCGGTCATTCCGCTGTAGGACGTTCAGGTTGCTGTGGATGGGTAGGAGCGCAGCTTTGCTGCGCGATAACGGCGTTTCTTCGTAAGACTGCGCCAATCGCCCAGTGGAACTGGGCTCCCACAAAAACCGTGGCGCGGGTGGTGGGCAACGCGCGATCAAGTACGCGGCGCGCGTTCGATCAACGTCTGAAGCGCCGCGCGGAGTGGCGACTCTGGCAGGTTGTCGCGCAAGTCGCTCAGGCTGCGGCTGGCGCTCGAACTCAGCGGCTTTGGCGCCGAAGTCCTTGATTGCGTTCCGGTTTCCGTTGCTTGCACTTTGACCTGGACGCCATTACACTCGATTCCCTTCCGGGAAAAACCCTCGGCTAGCGTCGGGGCAAGTTGCTTGAGCTTGGTGGCGACGGCGCCGCTCGCGGCGTGAATAACAATAATGCCGGACTTGTAGTTGGCCAGATGGCTGGCCGCAGCCAAATGTGCCGGCGCAATCGTCTGGTAGAGCCGGGTCAGTCTCAACAGCAGCCGCGCGTGGGCCAGCACTTTGCCGGCACCGTCCGGCGCTTCAAGAAAGTCTTCGAGGGATTTTTGCATCGGAGCGGCCGGAAGAGGCGTGGGAGAAACGGTGTGCATATTATTCTCGTATCGAATCGGCTGGCAACCGCGAAGACGGTCCGCGTCTCGTCGCGCCTGGCGCTGGCCGCCTTGATCGCGCTCGTTTGCCTGGTCATCGCGGCCACGTTCGTCCTTGTTCGTTCTCCTGCGCCGATCAGCACGCCAACAACGGTGGTCGCCGTCGGAACGCAGGCCGCATCCGAAGACAGGCCGGTGGTCGATGTGCGCGAGAACATCAGCGCGATGGCGGTCAAACTCGGTGAGATGCAGGCCGAGCTCATGCGCCTTGACTCGCTCGGTGACCGGATTTCCAAGTTGAGTGGATTAGCGAATGAAAGGAACGAGAAGCCCGCGCGCGAAAGCAAGGACGGCAAGGATGGAAAAGACGGAACAGGCGGGCCGTTGATTCATCTTTCGCGACCGTTGGCCGTCGATGAGTTGCAACGCGAGATCGATCGTCTGGCGGAGGCGGTCGACCAGAGCGCCGACAAGCTGACAGCGCTGGAATCGCAACTCATGGAGCGGCGGATCAAGTCGAGCCTGCTGCCGACGCTGGTGCCGATCAAGGCCGAACGCGTCGGCTCGGTCTTTGGCAGGCGCATCGATCCGATCGCCGGCGTCAGTGCATTGCACGAAGGCATCGATTTCGGCGCCGGTACGGGGACGCCGGTGTTCGCATCGGCGGGCGGCGTGGTCGGCACCGCCAATTTCCACCCGGAGTACGGCCACCAGATCGAAATCGACCACGGCAACGAGTTTACGTCGCGCTACGCGCATCTCTCGAAAATCAAGGTCAAATCGGGGCAGGTCGTCAAGCGCGGCCAGCTCATCGCGCTGAGCGGCAACTCCGGCCGCTCCACCGGGCCGCATTTGCATTTCGAAGTGCGCTTCAAGGGCGTCGCGCAGAATCCCGAGCGTTTCCTCAACCAGGGCGCACAACTCGCGTTCGGTTCGTCGCCGGCCGCTGGCCTGGAAGGCGTCTCTCCGCGAAGAACGGCATCATCCGGGGCCGTAGAGAAGCGTCAGGTGCGCTGAAGCGGTTTGGCTGGTTGCTGAATGCAGAATGGTGGCCATCTATTGATGAAGCCCGAAGAAGTATGAATTCGTCACCCCGGCGGAAGCGACCGAAGGAAGTGCAGCGCCCGGGTTCCAGTCGGCGGTTGCTCTCCGACACTGGATACCGGCTTCCGCCGGTATGACGGAAACGATCTACTTCGTTGGGCCGAAGCGATAGTTCAAACAGGAAGCGGATAACCACGGCGACACGGCGGGCACAACGAAGGAACAAGCGCTTGCCTGGGAATGTCCGATTGCGATTGGCTGACTGCGAAGTAAGGCTGGTGTCGTGGTCCGTTCTTGATGCGACTCAAGTTCGGCGGCGCGTCCGCCGCGATTTGTCGTAGAAGCCCGGTTTTACCGGGCGAGTATGGCCGGGCGCCCCGGCAGAAACGCCGTCTTCGCGCAGCGAGTTGCGCTCCTGCCCGTGGATTTTCGACCGGCCGTGTGTTGCATATTCGCAACATCTTCGTAGTACATCTCCCTGAATTGCTTGTTCAAGGTTGCCCTCGCGAAGTCGGTTTGCGACTATTCGAACAGCTTCTCATTAATGAGAGGTCCAGTTAGGGGGTGCAGCGGTATCACTGCCCGCACCACCGACCTTAAACCTAGAGGAGATTCACAATGCAGAAGAAAATGATTGCACTGGCAGTTGCCGGGCTGGTTTCGGGCGCAGCGTTCGCCCAGTCGAACGTGACCCTGTACGGTATCGTCGACCTCGGCTACAAGTACAAGATGGACTACGTTGGCGACAACATCGATGACTCGGGCGCCGTCGACTCCGGCGGTCTGGACGGTTCGCGCGTCGGCGTGAAGGGCGAGGAAGACCTCGGCAACGGTCTGAAGGCCGGTTTCGACGCCACCTGGAATTTCGACTCCGACCGCGCCTCGGAAGTGAAGATGGGCGAAGGTTCGTCGGTCTACCTGGGCGGCAACTGGGGTAAGGTCCGCGCCGGTTACTTCGGCGGCTTCCTCGACGACAACACCGGCGTCGATGCTTCCGGCCGTCATGGCCCGATCCACACCGGTTCGCTCTACGATACCGGCAAGTACGAAAACTTCGTCGCCTACTACTCGCCGATGTTCAGCGGGATGCAGTTCAAGGCCGGTTACTCGTCGAACATCGGGGGAGCGGACAAGGATGATCTTGACAGCGGTGCTCTGAACAACACCCGCGCTTACACGACGGCGCTGTCGTACGCAAACGGCCCGTTCAAGGCCGGTATTGCCTACGCGTACTACGACGCCGCCGTCGGCGATGACTACACCGGCGACGACGACAACAGCTCCGACTGGAACGCCGGCGTGTCGTACACGTTCGGTCAGTCCACCGTCAGCTTGTTCGGCGCGCAACAGAAGAAGGGTGCTGCCAACATTGCCCAAAACGTCTTTCTGAGCGAGAGCATTTACGACAAGAACACCTTCTGGGCGCTCGGCTTCAACACGTACATCACGCCTAACGACCAGATCAAGGTCGGCTATGGCCAGTCCAAGCTGGAAGGCGTCGGCGCGATCGACGACGAGACGCTCACCGCCTGGAACCTCAACTACTTCCATTCGCTGAGCAAGCGCAGCACGCTCTACGCGATGTACGGTAACCGTGACATTGAAGATATTGCTGCTGTCAAGAGCGCTGCGAAACAGTCTATCGACGATAAGTACCAACAGATGTTTATGGTTGGTATGCGCCACACGTTCTAATCTGACGCTCGTCAGTTAGTCCAATCAAACGGGCGCTTCGGCGCCCGTTTTTTTATGCGCCAAGGAAATAGGGGCCAGACCACGGTTTTGCGAAACGCACGAAATAGGGGACAGACCACGGTTTTGAGAAATGTTGCCCGAAATGCGCATTGCGCGTACGGTGATCGCCATACATTCTTGTCGAGTTCTCCATGGCAGCGATGGTCACAAATCATGCAACTGCGGCAAAGAAGGCAACCAATGTCTCCTTGGCGGAAAACCTTCTTGCAGAAGCCAAGGCGCTGGGGATCAACGTATCGCAAGCAGCCGAGTCCGGTCTGGCCAACGCTGTTGCAGAAAAGCGTGCCGAGCTTTGGGGCAAGGAGAATGCGAAAGCCTTTGACTGCTGGAATGATTACATCGAGAAGAACGGTCTGCCGCTTGAGAAGTATCGGAGCTTTTGATGGCGAGATTCATGGTCTACCGAAATCCCGATGGCAAGGGCTATCTGCTCGATTTATAAGCCGACATCAACAGCCACTTTGCATCTCGGGTGGTCGCTCCCTTACTCCCGATCTGAGATATTGCCGATTATGCGAAGACGCTCAATCCCGTTTTCGAGGTTGATGGAGAACGCGTGGTGATCGCAACGCAGGGTATGGCGGCCGTACCATTGTCAATTCTGAAACTTCCGGTGATGTCGCTGGAACCGATGCGGGCAGAAATCGTCGCGGCAATCGATCTTCTGTTTCAGGGGTTCTAGCCCCGTTTGCCGGGGTAGTCCTATCCCACGATCTGCAGTATCCGGTCAAACCCCGCGTCTTCCCGTGCATTCCCGACAATGCCGACCAGCAGGTGTTCGTGTGTGATCGGGTTGAAGCGGATTTCGTGCAGCAGCCGGAACGACTCGATTTGACCTGACGATTTCACATGCGTGCGCACGCCAGTGCATTCCATCACGTCGTCGCCGATGCGGATGTGGTCTTCGTCGGCAAGGGCGATCGGCAGGTCCTGCGCGATGACGGCGCGCACGTCGGCTTCGAGCTTCTTCAGGTCGATGCCCGGCGGTTCGTCGAAGCCGATCACGAAGCCATGCTTCACATCCGAGTGTAGTGTCGGGATCGGGTAGCCGTATTGCTGGCTCAGGATCAGGCTGGTGATGTCTTCGGCGGAGTGCGCCATCTGTCGGTATTTCAACGTGCGATAGACGATGTCCTTGATCGCCTCGGGCGTCGGCCCGAAGACGTTGGGGCGGGCGACGACGACCTCTTCGCCGACGCCGAGCAGGATCTGGGCATTGAACTTGAGGTGCGGGTAAAGCAGGTCGAAGTGCTCGACGACGACGCGCCGGCGATGGCGGATCGCTTCGCTGACGACATCGGCGATTTCCCAGAGCTGATGGAATGCCTGTTCGTAGCGCACGTCGATATGGTAAGTGTGCGGGCCAAAACGGTCGGACTGGCAGAAGTCGAAGATCGGCGCCGTACGCAGGTTGATGCCTTCGTCGTCGTTGGTCAGTTCCAGGCCGGGGAAGATGCCGCGAACCAGCGTCGACTTGCCGGCCCCTTCGGCACCGATGATGCCGACCAGGAGATCGGTCGGAAACAGATGTCGCTCGGCGATCTCGCGCCCGAGCTTGTACAGGCGCATGCGTCCGCGCGGTGCGTAATACACCGCGAAGATCAGCGTTTCGTGCATTACCACCATGTCCGTTTCCTTTGTTTGGGACGTGTCGGGCAACCCAGGGTTCGTCATTCCGGCGAAAGCCGGAATCCAGGAAGATCAACGAACTGGACCCCGGCGTTCGCCGGGGTGACGGATAAACCAGCGTTTCTCTACAGATCAAACTCCATACCCAGCAGCGGCGCATGTTGCTGCGCGCCGTACACGTCCGAGTCGCCCGGCGCGCCGGAGACGATGCGGCGGGGCATGACGACCTTGACGGCGTTGGCCGGTTCGAACCAGACGATGTTGCGGATCTCGGCGAGTTCGACGCCATACACGGCGGCGATTCGCTCAGGCGAAAACTGGCCGCTGGCGCGCAACTTATCGAACAGTTCGCGGTTCTTGAGCATGACGTCGAGCACGAGTTCGTACGGGCCGGAGTTCTTTGAACGCACCACGCGGGCGATGTCGAGAATGTTTTTCATGGCTGTTTCCTCCTGGTAGTCAGTCATGTTGATGAAAATGGACAAGAGTACCCACTACCAAAACGCTGCAACGCGAAGAATGCACGTATCGCTGTGGGCGGGTAGGAGCGCAGATTGTCTGCGCGATAACGGCGTCTCTTCGCACGCACGAAGGAAATCGCCCAGTGGAACTGGGCTCCCACAAGTCACAGCGTTTCGGCCCTCGGCATTCGCGACAATTTGCTTCACTGGCTAGGAGCCGACCTGTTCCATGCGGAACGGGAAGGCGGAGTTCGGATCGATCGGCATCAGGTGGTAGAGCGAGAACTCGTACACCGTACCGGCTTGTATGTCGGAGGGCGAGAACGGGAAGGCGAGGTTGCCGGCGGTTGCCACTCGGCCCGGATAGCCGTAGTGCAGCAGTGTGGAGCGCGTCAGCGAGCAGACGGTGTTGGCTTGCTCCTGCGTGTCGGCCAGCACCTCGATGACGATGCCGAGTTCGTGTGCGGTCGTGTTCTTGAGCGGCTCCAGGTCGCCCATCACGCCGTTCTTGCCGTAGATGTGGAAGAAGACCTGCGCCTTGGCCTCGTCACCCAGGATCAACGCGACGCGTGTCTTGACCGCGTCGATGATCGAATCGATGGTCGAGATCATGATCGGGTCGCGCGTCCCGGCGATCGAGATCGTGCGGTAGCCGACGGGGGCCGAGCCTTCAAGTTTCACCTTGTAAGGCGTGTGCACGTGCTTCGAGCCGCGCACTTCCACCGTGCCGTCGCCGAGCTCGGTGAAAGTGCATTCGGTCAGATCAAGAATGCCGCCCGGTCCGGGCAGATGGTAGGGGTCTGACTTCTCGTAGAGCGTGTGCGCTGCGGCCGACTCGGCGGTGAACTTGCGGTCGTCGGAGAGGGCTTTCAACACGAACGAATCCTCGCGCAGGATGCCCATTGCGCAGTCCGAGCCTGAGCCGGGCGAAGCAGCAATGGCTGCACATTCGAGGATCTTGCCGCAGTGCAGTGCCAGACCTTCGTTGTAGCCACGCATGATCGGCAGTGCGGCAAAGCACGCCGGATCGTAGGCGCGGCCGGCGAGCACCACTTGAGCGCCGGCTTCCAGCGCGCGGATGAACGGCTCGACGCCGGCCTGGGCGACGATGTACGGGCTGGCGTCGATCGCCTCATGCGTGAGCGGCGGTACCAGATCGAGTGGCTCGATCTGGCCCGCGTCGAGCGCGGCGTATACGGTCGCCTTGTCGACGTCGGTTGGGATCACCGCCATCTTGAAGCTGAGTTTCTCCTCCTGGGCAATCTCAAGGATGATCTGGCGGCACCATTCGAGGTGCGGTTCGGCACCGGAGCCGCCGCCGGTGCCGATCACGACCGGGACGCCGGCTCTCACGCCGTGCGTGATCATGTAGCGCAGGTCGCGCTTGACACCGGTTCGGTCGGTGAAGGCTTTGCCGGCGCCGAGGTAGTACGGGCCGGGATCGGTCGAGCCGCCGTCGACGGCGATGAGATCCGGTTTTTCGGCCATGCCGCGCAGGAAGCTGGCCTCGGGGAAGCCGTAGCCGAGGATGGCGGTCGGGGAGAGTATCTTGAAGTCGGGTTTCATACTTGGTCCTTCGTCACATTTCCTGTGTTGTCATTCCGGCGAAAGCCGGAATCCATAGCGGTTGTCGGTCATCCCTGGATTCCGGGTCAAGCCCGGAATGACGAGCTTCCGCGTTATGTGGTCTCGCGCTGATCAACGCCGCGCCTTGAGCAGCGCCAGCGTGCGGTGCATTTCGTTGTACACGATGTTCATGCCTTCGTCGAAGCCCATGCCGGGTTTGACCAGCATGCGCATCGGCCGGGCGGCGAGCGCCAGATGTACGCAGGTGCGCGCTGAGACGTCGGTCTCGTTGCACGTGCCGCCCTGGTAGGCTTCCATGCCGTGACGGTTGCAGTAGAGCACCGACTCGACGATGTTGTGGATGCCGCCGAGGTCGGGCGTCTTGATCTGCGCCATGTGGCAGCACTGCGCGTCGGTGAAGTCCACGACGTCCTCGAAGGTGTTGCACCACTCGTCGGCGACGAGTTTGATCGGTGAACCCAAGGCTTCAAGGCAGTGCCTGATCTTGCCCAGCTCCTCTATCTGCGCGTCCTTGGTGCCGGCGTCGACCGGGCCTTCGATGTACAACTCCAGCGGACCAGCGGCCTTTTCCAGGCCGGCGATGTAGTCGGCAACGCGGTTGGCGTCCTGGTCGAAAATCAGGCCGATGGTGCCATAGACATCGATGTGCAGCGACGGCTTGTAGTCCGGGCGGGTGCGCAGCTTCTCGACGCGGGCGACCAGCCAGCGGATGTACTCTTCGAGCTTCTCGCCCTTGTAGCCGAGCTTGTCCGGGACGTTGTTGATCAGGCCATGCGGCAGCGCATCGACGCCCTTCAGGAGCATCTTGTCGACGGCGGCGTAGCGGTCGTCGCCGCTTTGGCCGAACAGCGGCACCGCTTCGGTGATCAGCGGCAACTGGTATTCGTCGAGGATGACCTCGGCCTTGGTTACGTTGCGCGATAGCGCCGTCGCGTCGAGCAGCGCCTGGGTCAGGCCGTAGCGGATTGCCGTGTGCAGGCGCTTGCCTTCAATTTCCAGCGCGTCGAAATAGCGGGCGTTGGCCAGGAAGGTATCGACGGCGCGGCCTTCGAGCAGGGGTTTGATGTGCCTTTCGAGGAAGGGCACGAAATTCGCACCGAGGAACAGCGGATCGCGGCCGCCGGCGCCCGAGTACTGCACGGCGGCGCAATCGCCGGCGGCGACGGCGCCATTGTCCAGCACCAGCAGCACCGAGACGCATTCGCCGGCCTGGCGGATTTCGCGGAAGCCGTCGGTGACGGCATCGCCGACATAGACGAAACCGTCCTGTCCGGCACCTGTCTTGATCGCTTTCTGGTCGTCGAAATAGAAGGCGGAGTAGCCCGCGACGAAGTGAACCTGTGTGATTATCAACGCGGTCTCCCGATCAGTCTGCTCTTGGATATGGCATAGATGTCGTCCACCACCATCTGGAAGGCGGGGGCGCGGTTTTCGGCGCGGGCGCGCGCGGCGATCTTGTCCTTGTGATAGGCCAGCACGTCGTCGGGCAGCGGCACGCGGCCCGGCTCGTAGACGCGCATGGCGCCTTCGTTGTCGCGCACCGGCAAGAGCTTTCCGGCGTTGCAGGCAGCCGGGGCGAACGGTACGTCGAGCACGCCGGCCTCGAAGGCGCGTACCGCGCCAAGCGCGACGTCTCCGTCGCCGAGTGCGAAGACTCTGGCCAGTACGGCACGCACTTCGCGCTTGATCAATTCGACTTCCTGGTCGAGCACGGGACTTGCCGGGAATACCTGTTCGCGCACCATGTTCAGCATCTGGCGCGTCGCGTCGAGGCCCTGCCGGTTGGCTTCCTTGGTCGGAATGCCGCTCGCTTCGTGCGGCGTCTTGACGATCACCTTGGTCGCGCCGGCGAGTGCAGCCATCGCGCTGCCCCAGCCGATGACGGCGAAGGCCATCGACTCGTTTTCCGGGAAGCCGCCCATCCACTGATGGAAGACGGTCGATAGCGCGTAGTCGTCGTGTCCAGCAGCACGGAAGAACTCGTGGCCGAGTTCGCGCAGCGCGCGGATCGCCGCGATGTCCTGCACTAGGTTGCCGGCCTGACCATAGCCGAGCGTGATGCACTTGCAGCCCTGTTCGAGCGCCAGCAGGCCTTCGATGATCGCCACGCTGTGCGAGACGAAGGGCGGCACCAGCGTGCCGGAGAGCGGGCCGAAGGGCTCGCGGTTGATGCGTACGCCGCGCTCTTCGTAGAGACCGACGAGGCGGTCGCAGTACTGCCAGTGGCGAATCGAGACGTCGAGCGGCACCTTCTTGGCGTAGGGGATGTTGTACGAGATGCCGCCGCCTTCGTAGGCGGTGAAGCCGGCCGCCAGCGTGATTTCGCCGAGCAGGCGCGCGTCCGGTGTGCCGTGGCGCACTTGTACCGGTTTGGTCAGCGACTCGACGACGCGCCGGCATTCAGCCAGGCCATGATTGACCGCCGGGAAGCCATTGAGCAGCGAGGTGCCGGCCTCAACCGAGCGGGCGACGCCCTCGGCAGCCTTTTCATAGTGGTTGAGCCGCGTGTAGGCGTCGATCGTCGACGGCAGCAGGTCGCACGACGGTTCAAGGAACTGCAGGAGCTTGATGTGCTCGTCGACCAGCGCGACGCCGGCGCGCGGCTGCGAGAGCGTGCGGCCGTCGCGCTCGGCTTCGGCGAGGGCGGCGGAGAAGCGCTTGCTCGCGGGCAGTGCGAGCTGGTAGCGGACGCCGTCCTCGAAGTCGACGTCCTTGCCGGTCGGCCAGGTTTGCAGGACTTCGGCGCGTTCGCGCAAGAAGTCCTCCATCGCCAGTTTCTGGTTGCGAAGTTGCATGATTCTTCCTTGGTGGGGATTCGCTGCGTTGAGTATTTTCCGGTTCAGCCAGCCTTCAAGGACGCGATCCCGGCGTGTGCCGCGGCGCGCGGATGCGCGCGTGCAAGGTTGGCGAGCAACGGGAAGAGGTAGGCCTCGTCGCGGTAGTAGTCGAACTTGCGCGGCAGGAGAACGCTGCGACCGCGTGCGTCGATGGCGTGATCGGCGAGGCAGTGGGCGGGCGAGAAGTCGTCGGCGTGCGCCAGCCAGCCACCGGAGCCAATCAGCTTGTCGATACGTCGCAGGTCGCGTCCGGTCTGGATCTGCATCTCGCCTTCGGGTGTGAACACGGAGGCGTGGCGTCCGGCATGGCGGGCACAAGCGTGACCGATGCAAATCTCGGCCAGCACTGTATCGAGCGCTTGCTCGCTCGAGCTCCTCGGGAGCGAGTCGGGCTGGCGCGCGAGCGCGTTGGCGTGGTGGATCAGCGTCTCGCGTTCGACGCCGCGACGTGCCAGCAGCGCTTGCGTTGCCGTGCCGTTGACGCGGCTCGTCGATTGTGCGGAGACGCGCAGCCCGAGGTCGCCCTCGACGGTGCGCTTCACGGTCGGCTCCGGGAGGCCGCGCAGGATCGTCCCCGGCTCGGGTGTGGTGTTGTGCGCCGAGTAGACGTCGGTCGTCGCGCCGCCCATGTCGATGAGGAACAGGTTCTCCCAGCCCGGAACGTGCGTACGGATGGACTGCGCATACTCGAACATGGCGAGCGGCGTCGGCACCGGTGCGATGCCGGTTGCCTCCATGATCTCGATCAGGCCCTTGCCTTTGACGATCGTCTCCAGGAAAACGGCGCGGATCGCGTCGCGTGCCGGATCGGGGTCGGGTTCGTCGAAGCGGGGCAGGAGGTTGTCGACAATGCGCAGGCGTTTGTTGCGCAATCGTTCCGCTACATCATCGGCGACGGCGCGGTTGCCGGCATAGACGATCTCGCAATCGATCGCTGAATGGCCGATGGCCTCGGCGTTGGCGATCACGTAGTTGGTGTTGCCGCCGTCGGTACCGCCGGCAAAGAGGAGGATGTCGGGCGGGGTTGCTTCGAGCGCGGCGATGTCGCTGCGCGTCAGCTGGTAGGCGAAGACTTGCGTCAGCTTGGCGCCGGCCGATTGTGCGGCGATCTTGCCGACTTCCAGCGTGATCTCGGGAACCAGCCCGATCGCGGCAACCGCAAGACCACCCTTGGCCGAGGACGAGTAGTGAAGTTCGGCTTCGCCGGCCTTCAATTGCGCCAGAGGATCCCCGGGAAGAAGCGCTTGCAAGACCGAGGAGAAGCCTGTGCGCAGGTTGCTGACCGTTGTCGGTGTCGTTGCCCGTCGGCGGATTTTGACGGCGTCGCCATCGATTTCGAACGCTGCCCCTTTGGTCCAGGTCGAGCCGATATCGATGCAGACAGAGATCATGCGCAGGCGAAGTCGTGTTGGCAGTAGCGGGATGCGATGTCGTACTTGAGCAGGTTGGCCACTTGGCCAAGGTCGACCGTTGCCGGGAAGACCCGGTCGTAGCCCATGTTCAGGAAGACCGACTCGACTTCGGAAAAGTCGCGCTTGCCGATGACGAGGTTGCCGCCGACGTAGAGCACGACGCGGTCGAGGCCGCGTTCGAGGCAGCGCCCGCGCAGCCCGTCGCAGTCGATCTCGCCGTGGCCGTAGATCGACGAGACGAGGATGGCGTTGGCGCCGGTCTCGATCGCGGCGTCGATGAATTCGTCCTGGCTGACCATGACGCCGATGTTGATGACGTTGAAGCCCTCGCGCGCAAGGGCGTGTTCGATGATCTTGTTGCCGACGGCGTGACAATCGGAACCGATGACGCCGAGCACGACTGTTTTCGAGTTCATTCTGCTTTCTGCCTTTCCTTTCGATACGTCGAAGCCGAAAAAAAGCATGTACGTATCCCTCGTCGTCTGATAACCGACGTTCATTCTTAAAATTCAACATCCGGAATTTGCTACGTTTGCGAAATACCGTTGGCGCGCATTTTTGCTGGGTTTTTGTGCAGCGGCAAACGATGTATATTCACAACTTGATGCATAAACAGAACTAACGAACGAATTTGGAATTTATGCCATGCGCAGAAAACTGCCCGGAACGGATCTCCTGATCGCCTTTGAAACGGCCGCTCGCCACCAGAGCTTTACGCGTGCTGCCGAGGAACTGTCGCTTACGCAAAGCGCGGTATGCCGGCAGATATCGGCGCTTGAGGAATTCCTTGGGGTGCAACTGTTCAACCGCGTCAAGAAGCGCGTCTCATTGTCCGAAGCGGGGCAACTCTATGCGCGACAGGTGCGTGCGAGTCTGCGCCAGATCGAGCACGACACCCTGTCGCTGATGGCGCATCGTGGTGCCGGTGGCGTCCTTGAGCTTGCCGTTATCCCGACCTTTGCCACGCGCTGGCTGATTCCGCGCCTGGGCGATTTCAGCGCGTCACATCCGGGTATCACGCTTGATCTGGCGACGCGCGCCGAGCCATTCATCTTCGCCGACACGCCGTTCGACGCGGCCATTCATTGCGGCGGCCCGATCTGGCCAGGGGCGCACGCCGAATTTCTGTTCGGCGAGGAAATGGTGCCGGTGTGCAGTCCGAGCCTGTTGAAGGGAAGAACGCAGATTGATCCGGAAGAACTCGCGCAGCTGCCGTTGCTGCATCAGTCGGCGCGACCGGATGCGTGGCGCGAGTGGTTTGCCGTGGCCGGCCTGGAGAGCGTGAACGCGATGGGTGGCGCGCGCTACGAGTTGTTCTCAATGCTCGTCGAGGCGGCGCGTGCCGGATTGGGCGTGGCGCTGGTGCCGCGTTTCTTCGTGGTCGGCGAGATGGCCTCGGGCCAGTTGCTGACGCCGTGTCCTTACGTGCTGCACAATCAGCGCAGCTACTACCTAGTGTATCCCGAAAGCAAGGCGGATTCGGTGCCGCTCGCGGCTTTTCGCGAGTGGATGCGCGGGCAGGCTGCGGCTTACCGCGAACTGGCCGGGGTGTGGACCAACCCGGCCGGCCCGCAGGCGGTGCTCAGCACAGAATGAGGTTGTCGCGGTGGATGATCTCGGGCTCGTCAACGTAGCCGAGAATGTCCTCGATATCCTGGCTGGCGTGGCGGGCAATTCGGCGCGAATCGCTGCTGCCGTAATTGGACAGCCCGCGCGCGACTTCCTTGCCATCTGGTGAGATGCAGGCGACGGCAGCACCGCGCTCGAACTTGCCCTGAACCTCGACGACGCCGATCGGCAACAGGCTTTTCCCATCCGCCAGTGCTTTTACGGCCCCGCTGTCGAGGAGCAGTTTTCCGCTCAACTGCAGGTGATCGGCCAGCCAAAGCTTGCGCGCGTTGAGCGGTTGCGTTTGCGAGACGAGGAGCGTGCCGATCGGCTCGCCTTGCCCCAGGCGCGGCATCACGTTCTTCTCGCGGCCGCTGGCGATCACGGTGTGCGTGCCGCTGCTGGCGGCACGCTTGGCGGCGATGATCTTGGTGATCATGCCACCGGTGCCGATGCGCGTGCCGGCGCCGCCGGCCATCGCTTCCAGTGCCGGGTCGCCGGCCGTCGCCTCGCTGACCAGCGTGGCATTCGGGTCCTTGCGCGGGTCGGCGGTGTACAAACCCTTCTGGTCGGTCAGGATGACCAGCGCGTCGGCGTCGACGAGGTTGGCGACCAGTGCACCGAGCGTGTCGTTGTCGCCGAACTTGATCTCGTCGGTGATGACCGTGTCGTTCTCGTTGATGATCGGTACGACGCCCAACCCGAGCAAAGTGGTCAATGTTGAGCGGGCGTTGAGGTAGCGCGTGCGGTCGGCGAGATCCTCGTGCGTCAGGAGCACCTGTGCGGTGTGCAGTCCGTGCCTCGAAAACGCGCTCTCATAGACCTGGACCAACCCCATCTGGCCGACGGCGGCGCAGGCCTGCAGTTCATGCACGGCCTTCGGGCGCTTCTCCCAGCCGAGCCGCTGCATGCCGCAGGCGATAGCGCCCGAAGAGACGAGCACCACTTCCTTGTGGTTCTGGCGCAACTGGGCGATCTGGCGCGCCCATTCGGTGATGGCGTTGAGGTCGAGCCCTTCACCGTTGTTGGTGACGAGCGCGGAACCTACCTTGATGACGAGTCGTTTGGCATCGGCAATGCGGGTCGTGGTCATGGCTATCGGGATGAGTCGTTGTCAGGATTGTCGGTTTCTTGCTCATCATCCGGAAAGAACTCGTCCGGCGACGATTCCTTGAGCGGCGGCGGTGGCGCGAGCGTGTCGAGCGCTTCCTGCAGTTTGTAGATCAAGGGGCGGCAGCCATCCCCGCTGATCGCCGAGATTCGGAAGCAAGGTGCGCCGCCCGTGTCGTAAGCGGCCAGGAAATCGGCGACGCGCTGTTCGCGCTCGTCCTCGGGAATCAGGTCGAGCTTGTTGAGGATCAACCAGCGTGGCTTCTCGGCAAGCTCCGGACTGTATTTCTCGAGTTCGTGCACGATGGCTCTGGCGTCATGTGCGGGATCGGCGTCCGGATCCGGTGGCGCGAGATCGACGATGTGCAGCAGCACGCGCGTGCGCGCCAGGTGCTTGAGGAAGCGGATGCCCAGGCCGGCTCCATCTGCCGCGCCTTCGATCAGGCCAGGGATGTCGGCGATGACGAAACTCTTGGTGTCGCTGACGCGAACGACGCCGAGATTCGGGTGCATCGTGGTGAACGGGTAGTCAGCCACTTTCGGGCGTGCGGCCGAAACCGCGCGGATGAAGGTGCTCTTGCCGGCGTTCGGTAGGCCGAGCAGGCCGACGTCGGCGAGCACGCGCAGTTCGAGGCGAAGATCGCGTTCTTCGCCCGGTTCGCCCTGCGTGCATTGCCGCGGCGCACGGTTGGTGCTGGATTTGAAGTGGATGTTGCCGAGTCCTCCGCGTCCGCCCTTGGCCAACAGGACCTTCTTCTCATCGACGTCGAGGTCGGCAATGATCTCGTTGGTATTGACGTCCGCGATTACGGTCCCGACGGGTACGTGCAAAGTGATATCGCTGCCGCCCTTGCCGTAACAATCGCCCGAACCACCGTTCTCGCCGCGTTGAGCGAGGAATTTACGCGTGTACCGATACTCGATCAGCGTGTTCAGGTTACGGTCGGCAACGACATAGACGCTGCCGCCGCGTCCGCCGTCTCCTCCGTTGGGGCCGCCTTCCGGTTCGTACTTCTCGCGCCGGAACGAGACGATGCCGTTGCCGCCATTGCCGGCCGCAACATAGATTTTTGCCTCGTCGATGAACTTCATGAAACAGCCTCTTTCGGGAAAACTTGAACTACGCGGGAACTACAAATGAAAAAGCCCTACCGCAAGGATAGGGCTTTGCCGTTCATACGGTGTGCAGCCGGGATTGTTACATCCTCAGGCGGCGGGCGTGATGCTGACCGTGCGGCGACGCTTTTCGCCCTTCAGCGTGAACTGCACGTGTCCGTCGATCAGGGCGAACAGCGTGTGGTCCTTGCCGATGCCTACATTGACGCCCGGGTGGAACTCGGTGCCGCGCTGGCGGACGATGATGTTGCCAGCCGTAACCAGCTCGCCACCGTAACGCTTCACGCCAAGGCGTTTCGATTCTGAGTCGCGGCCGTTACGGGAACTACCGCCTGCTTTTTTGTGTGCCATGTCTTATTCCTTTCGTTTGGCCGACGATCAGGCCGAAATGCCGTCGATGCGGATTTCGGTGTAGTTCTGACGATGGCCCTGATGCTTCTGGTAATGCTTGCGGCGACGCATCTTGAAGATCGTTACCTTTTTGTGGCGGCCTTGCGAAAGCACAGTGGCCTTGACCGAAGCGCCGGAGACGAGCGGAGCGCCGATTTTCACGGACTCGCCTTCGCCGACCATCAGAATCTGGTCAAGGGTAATCTCTGCGCCAACTTCTGCCGGTATCTGTTCTATTTTCAGTTTTTCGCCAGCGGCAACGCGATATTGCTTGCCACCGGTTTTTATGACCGCGTACATGTTGGACTCCAAAACAAGAGAGTTTTTGAAACAAAGGACCGCGTATACTACAGAAATCAGTCGATAAGTCAAAGGGTTCCAGCGCCTTTTTCGTTGGGTGCGAGCCCGCTTCGCTTGACGACGGGCGAGCGCGCCCCCTAAGATTCGCAGGTTTTGTGCCAAGGCAGAGTGCAGTGAAACTCGAGCAGCTTTTCAACTTGATCGGACCTGACATGAAAGCAGTCGACGCGGTCATTCGCGCGCGCCTGCATTCGGATGTGGTCCTGGTTCGGCAGGTCGCCGAGTACATCGTCAATGCCGGTGGCAAGCGTCTCCGCCCCGCGTTGGTGTTGCTCAGCGCCGGCGCCATGGGGTATTGGGGAACACATCACCACGAACTGGCGGCGGTTGTCGAGATGATCCATACCTCGACATTGCTGCATGATGATGTCGTCGATGAATCCGATTTGCGGCGCGGACGGGAAACCGCGAACGCGCTGTTCGGGAACGCGGCGAGTGTGCTGGTCGGCGACTTTCTCTATTCGCGTACCTTCCAGATGATGGTTGAAGTCGGCAGCATGCGCGTCATGCAGGTGCTCTCTGAAGCGACAAATATCATCGCCGAGGGCGAAGTCCTGCAGTTGATGAATTGCCACGATGCCGATGTCGATGAGGCGCGTTATCTTCAAGTCATCCGCTTCAAGACGGCCAAGCTGTTCGAGGCAGCCGCTCAGGTCGGCGCCATTGTCGGAGGGGCTTCGGAGGAGGTTGAACGCAGTCTGGCAAACTATGGCATGCATCTCGGAACGGCGTTCCAGATCATTGACGACGTTCTCGACTATTCCGGAGCGGAGGTCGAAACCGGCAAGCATCTTGGCGACGATCTGGCCGAGGGGAAGCCGACACTGCCGTTGATTTACGTCATGCAACACGGTAATGCCGAGCAGGCCGCGTGTGTCCGCCGGGCCATCGAAGACGGTGGGCGGGACGATTTTGCCGCGGTCCTGGCCGCGATTCGTGCGACGGGCGCACTTGATCACGCAAAGAAATGCGCCGAAGCCGAAGTCGCGCTCGCTACACGGGCAATTGAGCGCTTACCCGCTTCCACATACAAGGATTCTTTGCTAGAATTATGCCTCTTCGCTGTTGCGAGATCCTTCTAGGGTCTTTTCGGTGAATCGGTCGGGGCGTAGCTCAGCCTGGTAGAGTACTACGTTCGGGACGTAGGAGTCGGAGGTTCGAATCCTCTCGCCCCGACCACAAACAGCTTTAAAAACAAGCTGTTACAGCACTGGTTGCGAGTGTATGTAGTATAGTTTACGCTATACTACATATGTTAGATTTTATTCTAATCGCATTTATTGAAAATGCCATTCGCAATGCGTGGTGCTGGCAATGACTGATGACGCAGCAGTTATTGCCCAATCTTCTTCCCCAAAGTCAAAGCATCGCAGCACTCCAATTGCTGCATCGCTAACGCACGTTCCCAACTATCCAAAAAAGCTCGTCATCTACCAACTTGAGGCATCGCCGTTTTGGTGGGTTCGCTATTACACAGATGGCAAGATACTGCGCCGCAGCACCAAAGCGACTGACAAGAAGCATGCCCTGACAGCGGCAAAAGCTTTCTACGACGAAATCAATTACCGCAAGCACGCTGGCTTGGTGCTATCAGCAAGCAAAGTCACAACGTTTGAGCATTGCGCGTTTGCTGCGATGGAGATGCAGTTGGCGCGAGTGAAGCGCGGCGAGCTGACGAAGATGGCCCATGACAATGATGAGTGGCGACTGAAGAAGCACGTACTGCCGTTTTTTGCGAAGCACGAAGTCGGCAAGATTGATTTCTTTGCGCTCGAACTATTCCTGCGCAAGATTTGCGAAGACAAGATAAGCCCGTCTACGACCATCGCTTACATGGGGCTTGTCAAGAAGGTGTTGAGTTACGCCTTGAAGAAGGAGTGGATCGCGACGTTGCCTGTCTTTCCAAAAGTGACAAAAGAGGATTCGCCGCGCGGCTGGTTTACTACCCGCGAGTATCGCCGCCTGTGGAGTGCGGCAAAGCGAATGATTGGCAAGCAGTATGAAGTGAGAGCCATCAGAAGTAACGAAGACAACAGCAAAGACGCGACCCACATCACGTATCCCAAAGCTGACGTGAAAGGCACGGTCAAGTTAGGCAATCCAATACGGAACATTACGGTCACAAGCGACCTTTACAACTTGGTCGTCTTTATGACGAATAGTTTCGTGCGGCCGACAGACATCAAGATGCTGAAGCACAAGCATGTGGAAATCATACGTGGCGACAACACCTATCTGCGCTTATCGCTTCCGCCGACCAAAAAGCACGACAAACCGATTGTCACAATGAAATGGGCTGTCGTCGTTTACGAACGGCTACGTGCTGCACATGCCTTGAATGGACTGGCGAAACCAGATGACTACGTGTTTTTGCCTGAACAGCGAAATAGAGACTATGCACTGAAAGATTTACAACGGCAGTTTACGGTCGTGCTAAATGACGTTGGCTTGAAGGAAGGCGCGAAAGGGGAAAATCGCACGCTGTACAGCCTGCGGCACACGTGTATCACGTACCGTTTTTTGTATGGCGAAGGCATCGACATTCTTACAATTGCTCGCAACGCACGCACGTCGCCTGAGATGATTGACAGGTTCTACGTCAGGCACTTGGAAGGCGAGATGAACATTGAGGCAATTCAGAGCAAACGTAGTCGGCGCAAAGTGACTAAGGCTGGCGAATCGGCAGGGGAAGAATTGAGAGAGCTGGTGGCAGAATAGCTGACAGCAATGCACCGTCCCGTTTCTTGACGCTCGAAAAGAATAGGGGCAACGCCAATATTCTACAAGTCGCTGTAGCTATCGACCTGTCTCCGTTTCGCTTCCCTTGCTTCAAAAAGTTTGGTCAGCCGTTCTTTCTCCTTCTTCTCCCACGCATTATTGCGCTGTATCAGTTTGGCAATTAGCGGATAGTCGAACGTCGCTTTTTCGACAGGGGTGTCACAAGGGAATTTGCCGCGTGCGGCATTTTCTGCAATTGCCTCAAACTTGCCTAAAGCGCGGTATGTGATTTTTGTCATCATGTCGCGGTCAGTCAGTTCGATGACATCTTTCACGCGGCGCCCCGCCTTTGGGTCAAGAACCGCTGAGTAGGTCTTGCTCAGCCTGGCTTGTGCCCCTAGTCGCCACAATTCCCATTTCGGCTTTGCTGCTTTGAACCATAGCAATCGCAAGCCAGTAAACAGCGATTTCGCGCGTAGCCGCTGTCCGATCAGGCGTAGCGCTGGCGGGTTTGCTGTTTCAGTATCTGCGTCCGCGTGTTTGTCCAACAATCGACCAAGCTGATTCAGCACTTCCCCTTTACGTCTGCCCAACGGAATGGCAACCAGAAGCGCCTCGCCCAAGCCTTCATCTCTGCGCGTTTCGCCCAAGTAATTCTCAATCGCTTGCCGCAGTTGCTCAATGGATACATCCGTGCCATTAGCCATCATGCCAACTTCGTGCACTTGTGGCTTGGAGTGCGGATTGCCAAACGCCGTCAGGCCACGCTTCAGCCACCATGCTCTAAACAGGATGTTCTGAACATTGCCAAGCAATGCGTATGTCTTTCTGACTTCGTCAAAGTCGGCTGGAAGTCTGCATTTTTCATTCTCAGTTAGCCCCTCGTTGCGCTCCTTCCGTGCCAGCTCATAGCTTGGGCTCACGCGCAGGAACGCAAACATCAGCTCATAGCCCACGGTCGGGCGTGTGTGCCAGCCAGGTTTGGAGAAATCGGAAGCGCGAAGCTTCCATGGGAGCGGGATTTTAGCCATATCTACACAGATAATATAACAGTAATGCCAGTAGATTCAATAAAAAGTAGAGAAGAGGATAATTCAATACATCGACGCAGCACACACAAACCAACTTCCCTAACCGCTGCGTCGACCTACTTACTTACTAAAGAAAGGTAACAAAATGGCTAAGACCTCCGTTTTCACCCCCTCCGCCCAAAACCTCCTTTTCGCAGACAGCACCGTCTCGTTACTGGACGCTCTGTCAGTCAAGCGTGACGCTTGGGAGCAAGGCGCTTTCAAAGCAGCAAACGACGCGCTTTACGCGCTGCTCGCAGAAACGCTCGACGTTTATAACAGCAAGTTCTTGCAGGGCACCAAGGACGATCAGCGCACGTTGCGCAGTCAGTTGGTCGATCGCTTGAAAACCATGAGCGTAAAAACGCAGCGCAACAGCACCACGCTCAACATGCTGGTGCGCTTTGTCTTCAAGTCCGATCGCAAGCGTGCCCACCGCTACGCCTATGTCTTGACCGCTGCTGTTCAAGAAAACGTTGCGCCTACCGATTTTGCCGCCTTTGTGCGCAACGCAGGGGGCGTGGAGGAGGTCGTCCGCACCATGGTCGTCAAGGAAGAGACCCTGCAAAAGCGCGAAGCCGTCAAAGCAGCTGGCGTCGTTGCCAAGGTCGAGCTTGAGCGCAACACGCTCAATCCGCTTGCCGTCGTCAATCTCGATATCGAGGGCGAGTTCGCCGTATTGATCGCCAGACCGCAGCCTGACGGAACCACGCGCATTGTCAGTGTGCTGCCGTCAGCCACGGAAGCTGTTATCAACGCGCTAATGCAGCACATCGCTAAGCACAAAGTCGCAACCGCGCAGACAGACGCACAAAACGCATCAGAAATTGATTCGTTCAAGCAGCCCGAGCCCGAAATCGATCCACAAATCGCGCTCGCTGCCTAATCGGTCGGGGGCGCGTCCTGCGCCCCTCACTTGACCAGTCACATATTTACTCAAGGAGAAACTATGAAGTGTGAAAACAAATACGCCCCCCAAAACCTCAGCGACGTGCTGATTCCCCAAACGCACGTTCGTAATCGCATCGACGCGTACGAAAAAGGATTGTTGGAAGGGCACGTGATTTTGTGGGGAGATAACGGAACAGGGAAAAGCACCGTCGCTCGGTTGCTGCCGTATGCGATTGGCGGCACTGACGCTGTCGTTGAAAACAAGGACTTCGACGACTTGCTGAACAGGAAGGACTTGAAAATGTATCTCAGGCAATCCTGTGCGGCAAACAGGTTCAATGCCCAATCAAAATTCTTCCTCGTTTTTGAGGAATTCGATAACGCCAGCGTCAATCTGCACAAGCTGTGGACGGCGATGGACAGTTGCGAAAACGAGCTGATGGTCATCATTACGACCAATCATCCGATGAATATCCCGCGCAGTGTTCGCGACCGCTGCGACATGATCGAGTTCAGCAAAATCAACGCCAACGCGGCTCTTTCTCGCGCTCAGTTCATCCTGCAAAGCGAAGGGCTGACGTTGCCAGACAGCGATGTGCTTTTCTACTTGAAGCAGTTGGAATGGAAGGGCAGTTTGCGCGGCTATATGCGCAAGCTGGATGAATTACTGGCACTGAAAGCTATGAACTTGCAGATGCCGCCCGTTTCGCAAAGTGCAAACAGCTCGGCGGCGAACGCTAACAACTTCTCCGTTGTCAGCGGCGCGACGATCAAATAGCAGACCTATGCGAGCGTACCGTTTCGGGACGCTCTATCCATCACAAACAACAAATAACGAAAGGGTTATATGGGACTGGATGACAAATACAAAGATAGCGAGTTGAATTTTGGGCGACTGCTTGTTTTGAACGGAAATGCGAAGAATAAATTGGCAACAATCAAACGGTGTGTTCGCAGCAAATATGCGAAAAGGGTTAAACAAAATGCGCCGTTTGAAGATGCAAATTCACTTCTTATCAATGACCTTTGCCGCGGTTTCGACATATGCGGTCAAGGAGACGGAGATACCTGCCAGATTTTTCAGGTGGATAGCGACGCTGCTTCCGCTTTTGCTGCTCTCGGGCTGGAAGGGTTTATAGCGGCAATTGATATAAATGCATCTGAGCTAAAAAAACTACACAACTCAATCTCATTCTACGATCATGTTGTTGGCATTATAAATCATCTCGAACGGGCACGCTCGCGCCATAGCGACTATATACAATCGTTGGCGGGCTTCGCGATGTTAGGACACAAGTTGAGCCAGATAGACATATATACAGAACAGCTCGAAACATTGTCTGGCAGCTATGGAAGTGATTTGCAATCTGAGTCACTAGCCACTATAAAGACGATTCTGACCAGTAGTTGGTAGCCATGCAGACAGCAATTTGAACGCAAGCCCACTTTTTAGTGGGCTTCTTCTTGTGCGCTTGCGGTTGCCAAGCGTCCCGTAACGCGACGCCTAAATCAACTCGACCGCACGCCGCTGCATTTCATCATTCACGTCAATATATGCCTGAGTGGTGCTGATATTGCGGTGGCCAGCGAGAGCCATCAGCACACGCACCCCGACGCCCTTGCTCGCCAGCGCCGTAATAAATGTTCGCCTGCCACTGTGACTGCTCGCGCCGTCAATCCCTGCTTGCTTGTAGAGCCAGTGAAAGAGCTGGCAAAGTGTATTGGCTGTAAAGCTGTCGCGCTTCTGTGTCGCAAACAGCGGCTTGGTCGTATCGCTGCAATCAACGCCAGTCAAATACGTCTTCAACTCCTTGCGCAGCTTTTCAGGCAGAAATACTGACCGTGCATGTTTGCCCTTCGTCTGCTCTGGCAGCAAGCGCACTTCGTCTTTGATTGTGCCATCGGCTGACAACACATCGCTGATCAGTAGCGCGGCAACTTCGCCCACGCGCATACCAGCCCAATGCGTTACAAGCAGCATCGCCCTGTTGCGTGTCGCGTGTTTGCGCAGTGCGATGTAATTGAGCACTTTTCGCAGGTCTTTGTCGGTCAGCGTTTTTGCTTGTGCCACCTTTTTCTCCTTCAAACCAAAGAATCTATAACGCATAGTGTGTTGTCTTTGATTCGAAATGGGCAACCGATTTGTGATAGCAAATGAACTGCTATAAAACAATGACTTAAGTAAGGACCAAAGATTTTTCATATTTCTCAACATTATTTTTTCAACTGACTTGCGCTGTCGCTGCACACGCTGTTTTCGCCCGCCCCAGCATCAAGCGTACTCAGGCACGCTGGATAACGCGCTGTACGTTGCTGTAGTGCTACGTAGCCACTCCGCTTTTGCGGTTAGGTAATTTTGAGCAAACTTTGTTTCTTCTGCGATGTGCTGTGCGTGCTGCCGCTCAAAGGCAGTTGGCTCCTCAAATCGCGCTGCAAACTGAGTAGCATCCGCAATCGGGTAAATCGCCTCGTGTTCAAAGCGCAAAAACGGAAACGTCTGTTGCAGTTGGACGGTGGCATCGAGGACGACACTGGCTGGCAGCTTTTGCTTGAAGTAAACGCAGTCGTGGGTTGTCAGTAGCGGCTCTTGCTTGGCGAATTCAGCAAACTGCTGCATTGCCATCGATTCAAGTGCCTGATAAATCCACGCCAGCTTTTGGCGTGCGTTCCGTTTCTCTCCTGTCTTTGGGTCAGTCGTGCTGTAGGTTCGATCAGCAATCACCAGTTCGATGGTTTTGAAATACTCAATAATCGTCGTATTGATCTGCTGTAGTTCTTCGTAGATGTCGCCAAACGTCTCGTTGAAGACTAATCGCCGAAACTCGTCTTCCCCCAAGTTATTATAGATGGCGCGATCCAGTCGAACGGTGGTATCGGATTGCGATAATTGCATCCGTGCTGCCTTCGCCAGTGCGCCGCGTATCGCGTTGTGCTGGTTGTTCTTCAATTCAGCGCCAAAGCCCAGCGACGTGAAAATCTCTTTGACCAGCGACTCTGAAATATTCAGCTGCTCAGCGATGCGCTTGCGAATCTTCTGTCTGTTTTTGACATAGTCCAGTGTCGCGCCGATTTTGACGGCTGGATCAATCGCCTTAGCAAGCCCCGCCATAATGGCAAAGGCACTCGCTTTGAAGTCGTACTTGTGACAGACGCCCAGTGCCGCATGCCTCACCTCCTTTGGCATTCGCTGCAAGCTGTAGCCTTGTCCGTAAATGCGTCCGCAGTCTGCCATTTCCCAGCGTTCATTGATGTATGGCGTCGGGTGCGCATCATCGGCGTTGTGGATCATCGATTGCAGTTGTCGTGCCGCTGCCAGGTTACGGAGTAGTTTGTCTTTATAGGCGTTGCCATATGTCGTCGATTTGATTGTCTCTGTCGTCTTCGCAATATAACTGGCAAGTGACACAGGATCGACATTGACGCTGTAATTCGAGTTCTGCTCAATTTCATCCAGTATTTTCTGATTTGGTTCGACTCGTAGATTCAGTAATTCTTCCAAAATTAAGTCCTTGTAAATCGGATTTATCTTTACAACGGATAATTTACTAATGCCGTTTTTGCAAAATCCCTTTCGTATCACCACAAGCAAGTTTGTCGATAAATCGTCTTTCATAATTTGATAGATATATTCTTGTTTCTTGCCAATGGTTCCTATTGCTTCTCTAATATTTGTTTGTGAGAGCGAAAAACAATCGCCATTCATTTCAGTTGATTTGTAATTCATCGCCAATGAATTATTTATCGCTATCAGCATCGCATCGACGTACTTATTGACACATCGGTCGTAGAGGTAGTCTTTGCCAATATCGGGTCGAGTCAATTTCAATGCGGTACATAATTTTGTCTTCAGTTCGGTATTCATTTATTCCTCATTTGAATATTTTGATAAATCTGCAAGCAGTAGAAATTTGGGCTTCTATCTAATAGGAGCCCTATCTATTTCATTTCTTGTCCTACTTGTTGATATTGTTCTCTATACTATAAGTTGCGCTACTTTTGCTGATTCGCTGGCTCTAACTAAGTTGCGCTACTTTCATCGTATAAAGTATTTATGATGAACCAAAGGAAAGGAGATATTTTCTATCCAATTCGATGACGAGGAATGGATTGAGTGTCTGAAATTGCAAAATCTATGTCGTCTTTGATGTAACTACATGCGTTATCAATACCGTATTTTTACTAGCGATATTTGGCCGATTTATTGAATAATTCAGCCATATTCTGGTTGCTCATACCAATTACCTGATTATAAAGTTATGGCTTACACATAACTGTTAGGAGAAATTGAAATGAGTGCACTTGCAAATTTGAAGTTGGTTACTGCAAAACGACCAGCTCAACTGTCGCCTGTAATTCAAAGACGCAACAAGATTTCACTGCGAATTTCGGAGCAGATCGCTTTTGCGCAGTCGAAACTTGACGGCAAGCTGTATGCGCCGATGAAACAGCGCAAGGTGAAGAATGAAGAGACTGGCGAGATCACGACCGTTGAAGTCACCAAACGCGTCAAGGAATGGTGGTTCACGTCAAGCAACGGCAAGCTGTGCGTGTCGCTGCGTTACGGCGCGAAGGTGATCGAAATCGCAAAGGGCAAGACGGCTGTTGAACTGGCAAGCGACAAGGAACTGGTCGCAACGCTCGAAGTGCTGCGCCAAGCTGTGAATGCTGGCGAGTTGGACGCGCAGATCGAAGCCGTTGCAGGCGCGGTGAAGGCTGGCTTTAAGAAGTAATTTGCAGTGAGCCAGGACGCTGAAGGCGTGCTGGCTTGGTGATTTTGACAGGGTCGCTGAGTGACGCTGTCGCTTGTCGGTGACTCTCTCCGTGTAAGCGCCGTGAAATCGACACTTTTTACCCCCACTAGATACGGCAAAGGGGATAATCGACTTTCTTACAATCGAAAGGATCGGTCATGAGGAAAGTGGCGGCGATCTGTGTCTCCCTATTGATGATCACTGGTTCAGCGTTCGCTTCCGCTGAGACTATTGATGTTAAAGCTAACTGGGAATATTGGCGCTATAACTATGATCCAGTTCCGTTTGCAGCAGGGACCTACACGGTAAAGCCCATAGGCGTGGCTGATGGCGGTCAATACAATGCATGGAATGCTTGGGGGGCTGGCGAAGTCGGCGGGTGTGATGCAACAGGTCTTTGCTCGCGCGGTTATCTCAACTCATATTCTTTTGGATTTGTTGGTGAGAACGGCTATGTAACCGAGATTGCTACAGTTGGCGGTTCGGTAGTCGCTGGAACGGCATTAGCCTACCAGACTCCAATTCTTGCGCTGACAAATGCTGAGTCCTATGTTTTTTCGTTAACGCAGGCAGAGAATCTCTATTTTTATCTCCGAGACGGAGAGAATTGGTATTACGACAATGTTGGTGGAATGTCGTTGTCTATACAAACCATTGCCGAGCCGAACACGTATTTATTAATGATGATCGGCCTTGCTGCAATTGGTGTTGTGGCAGGTCGTCGCGGAATTTTTGAAAACAATGGAGTAAACGCGCTGACATTGGCTTAACATTCTTTGTGTGGCACGCCTAAATCTAGGTTGCTGGAGGTTGTATGGCTTTTATTGGTCATGCATTATTGTTTTTTGTCGCTGGTTTTGCGCAATATCTTTTATCTGCAGATAAAGGTAACAGCATTGGCGTATTTTTAATAATAGCATTGCCGATCGGTGGAGTATATTTTCTCGGTTGGTGGGCTTTGGTATCTTTTTTTATAGGTTTGATGGTTGGTGCTAAAGTATTTGTTGCGGACCAACTACGTTCGAAATTTCGTGAGTAGAATAATAATGGATACGGCATTGCTGATACTTGGGAGCCTTCAAATTGTCACCCTATTCATTTACCGCTGGGTAGCGCGATCGTTTGTATCTCAACCCGTTTTTAATCGTCCTGCTATTTTTCATAACCCAACAGCCCGTACGCTTCTGTGTAATGGTCCATATGTTGTCGGTGGGATATTGATTGTGCTGTCTTTCTTCATGTCAAGTTCGCCTTGGCTATTTTTTGGCTTGTCGGTGGCTGGTTTTATTGCCTTTTCTGAGCGACCACATTCCGACATTTTTCATTGAGCTAATTATGTGTGGCAATCCACTTACAGAATTTGCTGCGGCGACCGCGCTTGCTCAAGCATGGAACCGACTAGATCCAAGTGCGTTTATTCCACTATTAGCTGATGATGTTCATTATGCGTCGCAACGAGTACTTGAGGAACTTGAGACAAAGCAAGCCGTTGCACAACACTTGAGAGAAAGAATGTGGCGCATAGAAACAGGTGCGCCAAACAACCAAAATTTCAGAGTTTTTGCTTCACTCGGCAAGACCACAATTGGCTCGCCAGATCGTGACTGCGTGGTTATTGCGCAAGGTAACAAAGAAAACATTGCTACCGTAATCCTGTTCAAGGTTGAAGACGATAAAATAAAACGCATAGATTTATGTGTGCCTGAACTGCTCCAGGCCGTTTGTTGCGAAATCTATCCAAGATAATGAAGAATGCGTTACATCGTGGAGGCTATGCTTCGCCGCTAGTATGTGCTGATATACTATATATCGCATGTTGAGGTATAGGTTTTTTTGCGGCTTTTCGTATTATTTATTGATGAGTACAATACATCAATTAGTGTGGATGTGCTAAGTAAATATGGGAACAAAGAAAATATTTGTTTGCATCGTAATTGTTGTAATAGCACTCAATTTAGATTTGCATCTTTATCTTTTTGATCGAATAGAATATTTAACTAAACGACACGTAGAGAAGTGTGTGGCGGCCACAATGGCGAACTCAGATTTTGATAATTGTAAAACAATTGGTTTTCAGGATGAACGTTGCATAAAATTCAAAGCTCTATATTTTGAAAGAGCAGGAGAGTGCGAAGCGGCCCGCATTATTTTAGACGCTGAGATTGACCGCCGTTACCCACGCTGAATCACGCTTTACGACGAGGGTATGCACACAGCCTGAAAATCGACTACCGATAAATATAACTAAAGGGGTAGATTATGAAAATCAGTGAAGTGGTAGCGCAAGACTCGGAAAAAGTTGCAGCAGACAATTTGAAACAGACTGCCAAGCGTATGAACCAGCAAGCTTCAGCGGCACAAGCAAAGCTGAAGGTGAAGAAAGCGCAACAACAGTTGGTGAAAGCCGTACAGCCGATCAAACCTCAATAAGCAGTGTTGTGCGTAGGTGCGGCTATTGCAGAATGTTCGAGAACGGATCGCGTGAGCTGTGCAGAATCTTGTAAGACGGCGTAAGTTCAGCTAGCCACGCACGGATATTGTCCAAGTCTTTCTGGTCGGCGGCGTTTGGCGCAGTGCTGTCGATGATGTTAACGTATCTCAGTCTTGACCTTAACAAATTCAACGTGTTCTTCTTACCACTGAGCATGGTTGAATTTCCTGCTACTGCCAAGCCTATGTCATTCAAATGCTTGCGCAAGAACTTTGGTGCAATCTGATCAACACCTCTTACCGTAATAAATTGTACTGATTCAAAGTCGTATAAACAGCCAGCGCCGCTATATATAGAAGCTAGTCGCTGAAACGGAGATCTTTTACTAACAGAGATCGTAGATTCTTCAACGGTAACGTCTTCGACTGGCACGTTGAAGAGGGTTGCCACGGCGCGTGCACTAACACCGCCGCTGGCGCAACTATCCAGCGCTATAAAGACTGCTTTCATTTGTCTGTTTCTATGTGGGCTTCAACGTTGCAAAAGTATAGCTCTACGACTTGAACCGTGCGTTAATCGTGCGTTTGGTCAGGGTCGTTGCTATCACGAGATGTGGCATGAAGAAGCTCAGCGGCGAGTATATGTTTGCGCTAGTAGCAGGCGACAGCCGCAAAGATTGTGGTGTGGTCATCGCGTTGAAGCGTCCTGTTTCGAGACGCTGCAAACGAACGTGGAAGGCGCTACGCAGTGGGTGTGATCCGTGCGTGTGAAACGAGCACTTACCAGATTTTCGACTGCATTTTGTATCGCCTGAAAGCTCTGTAAATATGTTTATAGCATATTAGCGAGGCGCTACAATTTCTTGTCTGTACCGTTACACGTATTGTTGCACACCTTTATCAACTGTTTTATGACGCCCTATTTATTCGGTTCTTCGTGTAGCGTAACACCTCAAAATCACATATTTGCAGAGTTTTCTTTTGTTCTTTGCGCGCGATTACTATACTACGGACTATACTACAAATCGCTATAGGTACTGCAAATACTGGGATGTAGCCTGAAAACACTATATTCGGGACGTAGGAGTCGGAGGTTCGAATCCTCTCGCCCCGACCACACAATTTGGAAGTTTTTAATGAAAGCTCTGAGAAATCAGGGCTTTTTTCTTTTGTTCGTCAGAGTTGGTGTTCGGCTACGCTGCAAACCGGGCAGTCCCGATCCTTGCCGTACTTTACGGATCGCCATTCCATCGTCAGGCCGTCAAGCAAAAGAAGTCGGCCGACTGCCGGTTTCCCGACGCCGCTGACGAGTTTGAGAGCTTCTGCTGCCTGCATCGAGCCGATGATGCCGGTGAGTGGGGCGAAAACGCCCATTACGGCGCATCGTGTTTCCTCTCCCTCGGTGTTTTCAGGAAACAGGCAGTGGTAGCAGGGCGCGTTTTCGTTCCGGAAGTCGAACACCGAAAGCTGGCCGCTGAAGCGGATCGCCGCACCGGAGACCAGTGGTCTTCGGTGCTTGATGCATGCGCGATTGACGGCGTGTCGTGTTGCGAAGTTGTCGCAGCAATCGAGTACGACGTCGGCGCTGGCGACCAGCGCGTCAAGTTGTTCGCCCTCCAGTCGTTCGGTAATCGGCTCGACGGTTACATCCGCGTTGAGCTGTGCCAGCGCCGTCTGTCCGGACAGTGCTTTCGCCTGGCCAATACGGTGCTGCGTGTGAAGGATCTGGCGTTGCAGGTTGGTCAGGTCGACCGTGTCGTCATCGGCCAGTGTTATTCGGCCGATGCCCGCCGAGGCCAGGTACATGGCCGCCGGGGATCCCAGGCCGCCAGCCCCGATCACCAGGGCGTGCGTGTCTAGGATTTTCGCTTGGCCTTCGATGCCGATTTCATCGAGGAGAATATGACGGCTGTAGCGCAGCAGCTGCTCGTCGTTCATGGCCTGCGAACTACTTGTATTCGCGCCATTCCGGAGGGGTGTCGTCATGGTCGCCGTGCAGGTGGCGTTCCCACGCGTGCGTGTAGGCTTCGTTCTGCGACTTCTTCAGGAGTCGGTCGGGCGCTTCCAGATTGTGCAGCTGGGTTTCCTCGACGTAATAGATCAGCGCGCGAATCATCTTGGACATCAAGGTGTTGTCCAGATGAAATCCCCGGTCCTCGAGCCCGGATTCGATTTCTTCCAGGCAGTAGTCGTGTAGGTCGTAGGCGACAGCGATGCTCCGACGCTCGACATGCGGCGCGACATCCAGCCGTTCCTGGTGCGCGAGAAAGTCGGCAGCCTCGGGAACCTGTCCCGGCGGAAACTTCGAGAACAGGACGTTCCGCTCCTTGCGGATCGGTGTCGGTTTATGGGTTGTCGCGGCCGGATGTTTCATCGGAGTAGGCAGGTCGAACTACGGCTTGCTCTGCATGATCTGAAGGCCCTTGAGCAAGTTGAGTGCCTGGCTCAACTGGTAATCAGACTTCGACGCCAGTTCGCGGCTTGGAGCTTCGGCCGCTTCATCTTCGTCCTTTGACTTGCTCGGCGATGTTGCCTGCGGTTGTGCCGGGGTTTTGACGTCCTTTGGCTTGTTGCCATTCTCAAGGTGGTTTTGCAGGTCGGCCTCGCGCAGGAACTGCTGCGATGATCCGCCATTTGCGCTTTCTTCCACCACGATGTCAGGAACGATTCCGGTCGCCTGGATCGAGCGACCTGACGGGGTGAAGTAGCGTGCCGTCGTCAGCTTGATGGCTGTGTTGCCGGGCAGTGGCAGGACTGTTTGCACGGAACCCTTGCCAAAGCTGGTAGTGCCCATGACGACAGCGCGTTTGTGATCCTGCAGTGCACCGGCGACGATTTCCGATGCGGACGCCGATCCACCGTTGATCAGCACGACCATCGGGACACTGCGAGTTTCTGCCGGGAGCGCCTTGATGAAATCGTCGCGCGACCCACGCAGGTAGTCGTCGGGCAGTGCGTAGAACTGATGCTTGGCGTCCGGAGCGCGGCCATCGGTTGATGTGACCAGCGTCTTCTCCGGCAGGAATGCGGCGGACACGCCGATTGCTGCATTCAACAAACCGCCCGGGTCATTGCGCAGGTCAAGGACGAGGCCCTTTAGTTGGCCAGGCTTGTACAGGTCATTCAGGTGTTTGACGACGGACGGTGCCGTGTTCTCCTGGAAGGAGGTAATGCGCAGATAGCCGTAGCCTTCCTCGACCAGCTTGGACTTGACGCTCTGTACCTTGATCACTTCGCGTGTCAGCGTGATTTCGAGCGGCTGGGCTTCACCCTTGCGCAGGATCGACAGCTTGATCTGTGTCTTGGGTTTGCCGCGCATGCGCTTGACCGCATCCGAGAGCGTCAGCCCCTTGACCAGCGTGTCGTCGAGTTTGAAGATCAGGTCGCCGGTCTTGATTCCGGCGCGGTCGGCCGGCGTGTCCTCGATCGGCGATACAACTTTGACCAATCCATCTTCCATGCCGACTTCGATTCCCAGGCCCCCGAACTCGCCTTGGGTTCCGACTTGGAGGTCCTTGTACGCATCGACATCCAGGTAAGTGGAATGTGGGTCGAGGTTGGAGAGCATGCCGCTGATGGCGTTCGTGATCAGCTTCTTGTCTTCGACTGGTTCGACGTAGCCCTGCTTGATGGCATTGAACACTTCGGCGAACGTTCTCAACTCCTCGATGGGAAGTGCCGTGCGCACGTCCTTCTCGGCCATGGCCGAAAATTGCAGGCTGATCAGGACGCCACCCAACAGTCCGGCACAAAGCAAGCCTGCTTGTTTCAACTTACCCATCGATGTCGCTCCGAGACAATATCATTTCAGGTTGACCCACTTGAGGGGGTCGAGCGGTTGCCCCTGATAACGTAATTCAAAGTATAAACCTGATTCCGGGTTGCCACCGCTGTTCCCCACTGAGGCGATGACGTCGCCGCTGCGTACGGTATCGCCCGTCTGTTTCAGGACGGCTTCATTATTCCCGTAGATGGACAAGTACTTGCCGCCGTGATCGACGATCAACAGGTTTCCGAAGCCGCGCATCCAGTCGGAAAACACGACCTCGCCATTGGCGATGGCTTTGACTTCGCTGCCCTGGTCAGCGCGGATGAACAGCCCTTTCCACGCGCTCCCTTCCTGGCGCGCTGCGCCGAACCGATTACTGACGACGCCGCGGACGGGCAAGCGCAGACTGCCCTTCAATTGAGCAAAAGCGCCGTTGGATTGCTCGGCTTCCGGTGTGGCGTCGTTGTGAATTCCGGCCGGCGGGGTTTTTGCGCCTGGCGCCGGAACCGACCGGGCCGGTTCGCGACGCGGCGCGGGTTTGGCTGCGATTGCCTTTGCAAGTCGGGCAATCAGCTGCGACAACTGTTTTTCATCTCGTTTCAGGTTGCTGATCTCGCGCTGCTGGTCGGCGATTCTGGCCGATATCGTGTCGAGAACGACCTTTCGTTGCTCGCGCTGGGCAAGCATCTTTTCGTGCTGCCGCCTCTGTTCATCTTCGTTTGCCGCCAGTTCACCCGCGCGCTCCTTCGTGTCAGCGGCCAAGGCTTGTTTGCGCTGCAAAGTGCCTTCGATCTCCCGCAGGAGTTCGCTGCGCGAGCGGCCAACTGCGCCGAGGTAGTAGAGGTTGCGCGACGTCTGGTTCGGATTGGTGCCGTTCAGCAGCAAACGCAGTGAGTCGGGGTTACCCTGCAGGTATTGGCGATAGACAAGTTGTCCGAGTTGCTCATGCTGATGGCTCAGCCGGGCTTCCAGTTCCCGCGACTGCGCTGCAAGGCTGGTCAGGCTGGCTTGAAGTTTACTTCGTTGCTGCGCGAGGTTGTGCAGAGAGCGTTGTGTGGCAGAGATGTCCTGTTCGATCCGTTTGAGCTTGTCGACTGCGTCAGAGCGCTTGTCCTTGGCTTCGGCAACGCCTTTCTCCAGGGCTTTGATCTGACCTTGAATCTCCTTCAGGTCGTCCCGCTTCTCGGCGACGTCGGCGCGTGTCGGTGGTGGGTTCGTCTTGCTGTTCGCGGCGATCGCGCCTGATGATGACGCGCCGAGAAAGAACAGTGCGACGAGCAGTCGCATGGTTGCGCCGGGGGAAGGTCGGTGGGGGTGGTGCGTGGCCGGGAAGCGGCTCAGGTGTGTTTCTGCTGTGCGGGAATCGTTCATTCTGCTGCCTGTGGGGGATTGCCTTTGGGGACGCCCCCGTAATCTGGAATTATTCTATAATGAATCTCTAAACTTAACCGAATGTCAGGCATTGTGGCGACCCAAGTCAGTCTCATCGACAAGCAGGAGCATATCGAGCAGGCAGCGCGTGCGCTGAAGTCGATTTCGCATCCGTTGCGTCTCAAGATATTGTGCGTGATCGGTGATCAGGAAGCCTGCGTGCAAGAAATAGTTGACGCCGTGGGGACGTCACAGAGCAACATCTCCCAGCATCTTGCCATTCTGCGCGAGAAGGACGTATTGGTTACGCGCAAGGACGCCAACCGCGTGTATTACCGCGTCGGGGATGCGCGCACATTGCAGTTGATCGGCATGATGCGCGAGGTTTTTTGTAGCACCTAGGCGGGGAAGAGGACTGACTTCTCACGCTTTCGTCGAACAATCGCCTCCCCTGATTCTGTTTTCTATCATCTTTGGAGTTTCGCTTGGATTTCATTCTGCAGAATATTTTCCTCGTCGCTGTTGCCGTGATCAGCGGCACGATGCTGCTGGTCCTGTCGGTCCGCCGTCCGGGAGGGCGTAGCGCAGTGAATGCCGGCCAGGCAACCATGCTGATCAACCGCGAGGACGCGCTCGTGGTCGATGTGCGCGAGCCTGACGAATACGTTTCCGGGCACGTGCCCGATGCTCGCAACATTCCGCTCAGCCGTCTGGAGGAGCGCGCCAGCGAGTTGGACAAGTTCAAGGATGTGCCGGTCATCCTCGTGTGCCAGACTGGCGCGCGTTCAGGCGATGCTTGCCGGAAGCTCGAGAAGAAGGGCTTCACCAAACTGCATAATCTGGAGGGCGGTATCGCGGCGTGGCGGACCGCGGGGTTGCCGCTCAAGAAAGGTGCAAAGAAATGAGCGCAAAGCCGCGCGTGCTGATGTATTCGACGGCGGTTTGTCCGTATTGTGTGCGTGCCGAGCAGTTGTTGCGTGCCCGTGGCGTTGACGAGATCGAGAAGGTTCGTGTCGATCTGGATCCGGAACGTCGCACGGAGATGATGGAAAAGACGGCGCGGCGTACCGTTCCGCAGATCTTCATCGGTGATACCCATGTCGGCGGCTGCGACGATCTGATTGCCCTTGATCAGGCCGGGAAGCTGATTCCTCTGCTGTCGGGCGAATCGAACTGACAGCACCTCAAGCAGTACTAACCTTCTTATAACCCTACAAGACATTCATCATGGCCCAAGAGCAAGAAGCGACACCGTCCTTTACCATTGAAAAACTCTACGTAAAGGATCTTTCACTTGAAGTCCCGAACGCACCGGAAATCTTCCTTGAGCAGGAATCGCCGGAAATCAGCGTCCAGTTGCAAACCGGTATTCAAGGGCTCAACGACGAAGCCTTTGAGGTCACGCTGACGGTGACGGTGACCAGCAAGATCGGCGAGAAGACCGTATTCCTCGTCGAAGCTGCGCAAGCGGGCATCTTCCGCATCCGTAATGTGCCGCAGGAGAACATCGAGCCGCTGCTGGCGATTGCGTGCCCGAACATCCTCTTCCCGTACGCCCGCGAAGTCTGTTCCGAATCCGCCGTGCGTGCCGGATTCCAGCCGGTGCTGCTGCAGCCTGTGAACTTCGAGGCGCTCTACGCCCAGCGTATGCAGCAACAGCAAGCGGCCCAAGCTGCTGCCGGCGAGGCGCCGAGCATTCAGTAACCCGCGGAGGCTGACATGAAGCGATTGCTGCCCACTCTTGCCGTGTTGTTCGTCTCGTCGATCGCCGCCGGGTTTTCGCTCCCGGCTACGGCCATCGAATATCGAACCGTCGATGCGGTGACAGTGCTGTATGACGCCCCGTCGCAGCGGGGCAGCAAACTCTTCGTGATTCGCCGCCACACGCCGGTCGAGGTTGTCGTGGCGCTCGACGGATGGTCCAAGGTGCGCGATGCCGAGGGCAGCCTGGCCTGGATCGAAAAGAAGTTCTTGTCCGACAAGCGCTCGGTCATCGTCACCGCCGAGCGCGCGGAAGTCCGGCAGAAGGCGGACGAAGGTTCCGTGTTGGTGTTTGAAGCGGAGAAGAATGTTTCGCTAGAGTATCTGGAAGCGGCACCAGGCGGCTGGGTCAAGGTACGCCACCTTGACGGGCAGTCGGGCTTCGTCCGTGGCAACCAGATCTGGGGCCTCTAGGCTTGAATCTCACGGTCATCGCCGCTGGGGCGTGGGGGACGGCGCTGGCGATTACGTTCAGTGCGCGGCACCAGGTCATTTTATGGACGCGTGAGGAAGACGTCACGCGGTATATGCAGGAACACCGCGAGAACCGGCGCTTTCTGCCCGGTTATCCGTTCCCGGAATCGTTGCACATCGCGACCGATTTCAAGACGGCCGTCGATGGCACGGATCTCTTGATCATCGCCGCGCCGCTCGTTGGTTTCCGGCCGACCTTGCGTGCCTTGCGCGATGCCGGTTCGGTGAAGCCGCTGCTCTGGGTGTGCAAGGGACTGGAGGCGGAGACTGCGCTGCTGCCGCATCAGGTCGTGGCGCAGGAACTCGGTGACAGCGTTCCATGTGGTGTTCTGACCGGGCCGAGCTTTGCCGAGGAGGTCGCAAAAGGGCTGCCACTGGCGATTACACTGGCGTCGAAGGATGGCGATTTTGCCCGGCGCATGGCGCTGGAGTTGCACAGTTCGCGTTTTCGCATCTACGCCAACGACGATTTGCCCGGTGCCGAGGTCGGCGGGGCGGTCAAGAATGTCATGGCGATTGCGACTGGCATCTGCGATGGACTTGGTTTCGGACTCAACGCCCGCGCCGCGCTGATGACGCGCGGGCTGGCCGAGATCGCACGCCTTGGTGTCGCCCTCGGTGGTCAGCCCAAGACCTTCATGGGCCTGGCCGGCATGGGCGATTTACTGCTGACCTGCACCGGCGACCTGTCGCGCAACCGCAAGGTCGGCTTGGCGCTGGCTGAAGGCAAGAAGTTGCCGCAGATTCTCGCCGATCTCGGTCACGTGGCCGAAGGTGTCAGCACGGCGCGCGAAGTTGCGCGACTGGCCGAGCGCATCGGTATCGAGATGCCGATCACGCAAGCGGTTGACGCCATCCTGCACCGCGACGTCCCGGCCGCGGCGGCGGTGGAGAAACTGCTCAGTCGCGATCCGAAGCTCGAGACGCAGTAAGGCTCGTTCAGCGTTGCCGACGTCTCAGGCGCCGTCGGCAAATCCCTGTTGCCGCCACGCTTCAAACACCATCACGGCGACCGCATTCGACAGATTCAGGCTGCGTTGTCCGGCGAGCATTGGCAAGCGCAGACGGCGTTCTTCCGGAAACTCGTCCATTACTTCCGCCGGCAACCCGCTCGTCTCGCGGCCGAAGACGAAGACGTCGTCCGCCCGAAAACGCGGTGTGTCAAAGCGCTGGCCGCCGCGCGTCGTCACGGCAAAGAAGCGCCGTCCCGCGAGTGCGGCTTTGCAAGTTGTCCAGTCAGCGTGACGAAAAACGCGGGCAAACTCGTGATAATCGAGACCGGCGCGCTTGAGTTGCCGGTCGTCCCAGCGGAACCCCAACGGTTCGACGAGGTGAAGCTCGGCGCCGGTGTTGGCGCAGAGGCGGATGACGTTGCCGGTGTTGGGCGGAATTTCGGGTTGGAAGAGGACGACAGCGGTCAAGACGTGCTCCAAAAATAGCGTTGGCCGAATTTTAAATCGGCTAAAATCAGGGGATTAGCGTGCTTACTTCCAACATTACTGGAGCTTGCAATGGCTCGGCCCGAAAAGATTCGCCTCGGCGATCTGCTTATCCAACAAGGACTGCTCACTAACGAGCAACTCAAGTTCGCGCTTGATGAGCAAAAACGCAGTGGACGAAAACTGGGGCGTATTGTCGTTGAAAGTTCATTCGTTACGGAAGAGGCGATCTCCAAGGCGCTGGCTCGGCAGTTGCAGGCGTCCTATGTCGATCTCAAGCACTTCAATCCCAAGCAGAACCTGATCAACCTCCTGCCCGAGGCACAGGCGCGGCGATTCCGTGCGGTTGTGCTGGACGAGGTCAATGGGCGTCTCCAGGTGGGCTTTGTCGATCCGACCGATCTCCAGGCGTACGACGACGTGGTTCGCCTGCTGCGTCGTGACATCGAACTGGCCGTCGTCGCCGAGAGCCAGCTATTGGCGCTGGTCGACCGGGTCTATCGGCGGACCGAGGAAATTACAGGGCTGGCCAAGGAACTGACGGCGGATCTCGGCGACGTGCCGGTCGAGTTCGGCGACTTGTTGGGCGCCGCGACTGGCGCCGAGGAAGCACCGGTCGTCAAGTTGCTGCAAACGGTGTTCGAGGAGGCGATGCGCGCGCGCGCCTCAGATATCCACATAGAGCCGCAGGATCGATCCTTGCGCGTACGTTTCCGTATCGACGGTGTCCTGCATGTGCAGATGGAGGCCGACGCCAAGATTGCCCCGGCGCTGGCGCTGCGCCTGAAGTTGATGTCCGGCCTCGACATTTCGGAGAAGCGTCTGCCGCAGGACGGTCGCTTTGCCATCAAGGTGCGCAACACGATGGTGGACGTGCGTATCTCGACGATGCCGACGCAATATGGTGAGTCGGTGGTGATGCGTTTGCTCAACCAGAACACCGGCCTGCTCGGCCTCGACCGGCTCAACATGCCGTCGCGCACGTTGGAGCGTTTGCGCCATGCGGTGCGCCGACCGAGCGGCATGGTGCTGGTCACCGGGCCGACCGGGAGCGGCAAAACGACCACGCTCTATGCTGCACTGTCCGAGCTAAATACCACCGAGAAGAAGATCATCACGGTCGAAGATCCGGTCGAGTACCGTCTGCCCGGCATCAATCAGGTGCAGGTGCACGAGAAGATCGATCTCTCCTTCGAGCGCGTCTTGCGGTCCGCTCTGCGTCAGGACCCGGACATCGTCCTCGTTGGCGAAATGCGTGACCAGACGACGGCCGAAATCGGCATGCGGGCGGCGATCACCGGCCACATGGTGCTGTCCACGCTGCACACCAACGACGTCATCTCGACGCCGATTCGCCTGCTCGACATGGGCGTGCCGCGCTACATGGTCGCGCTCTCGCTGCAGTTGGTGCTCGCGCAGCGGCTGGTGCGTGTCGTCTGCGAGAACTGCGCCGAACCCTACACGCCGGCGCCGCACGAACACGAGTGGTTGCGCTATGAACTCGGTGACACCGTCGATCAGCGCCAGTACGTCCAAGGCAAGGGCTGCGCGCATTGCGGCGGAACCGGTTACAGCGGGCGTACCGGCGTCTACGAAATGCTAGAGATGACCAACGAGATCGTCGAAGCCATCAACAGCGACGACACTGGAACCTTCGTCCAGGCCGCGCGCAAGCAGATGGCCGGCGAAACGCTGCGCCGTGACGCCGTTCGCCTAGTCGTCAAGGGGCGGACGACGATCGAAGAAGCGATGCGCATCAGCAATCAGTTTGAGGATTGATGATGCCGGCCTTTGCCTATCGCGCGCGGAACGCAGCCTCGGAACTCGTCGAAGGTGTCCTCGAGGGCGCCACTTCGGGGGCTGTGGTCGACGTGCTTCGCGGCATGGGGCTGACGCCGGTGGAGGTCAGGGAAACAGTAGCCCGGATCGGCAAGCCCGCCGGGTCGTCGGGGCTGAACGTCACCCTGTTCAGACCCCGGGTGTCACAAATTGACCTGCTGCTCTTCAGTCGCCAGATGCACACTCTGCTCAAGTCCGGCGTGCCGATCATGCGCGCGCTCGCCGGCTTGCAGGATGCGGCGATCAACCCCGAGATGAGGCGCGTCATCGGCGAGGTGCGCGAGAGTCTGGAGGGCGGCCGCGAACTGTCGCAGGCGCTGGCGCGCCATCCGCGCGTGTTCTCGCCCTTCTACCTCTCGATGGTGCGCGTCGGCGAAGCGACCGGCCTGCTCGAGGAAATCTTCCTGCGCCTGTTCGAGCACCTCGAGTTCGAGCGCTACATGCGCGAACAGGTGAAGTCGGCCTTGCGTTACCCGATGTTCGTCGTCCTCGCCATGGCCGTGGCCATCGTCGTCGTCAACCTCTTCGTCATCCCCGCCTTCGCCAAGGTCTTCGCCGGCTTCGGTGCGGAATTGCCGCTGATGACGCGCGTGCTGCTCGGGTTCTCGGATTTCATGGTCGCGAACTGGCCGATCATGCTGATCGGCGCCGCCGCCGCCGTCTTCGCCTTTCGCGCCTGGGTCGCAACAGCGCGCGGACGCTACGACTGGGACCGCTTCTCGCTGAAGATACCGATTGCCGGAAAGATCCTGCACAAGGCCGCGCTGTCGCGCTTTTCGCGCAGTTTCTCGCTCGGCATCCGCAGCGGCGTACCGGTCATGCAGGCGCTTTCCAATTCGGCGCAGACCGTCGATAACGCCTACGTCTCGCGCTGCATCGAAGGCATGCGCGAGAACGTCGAGCGCGGCGAAAGCCTGCTGCGTGCCTCGATCAGTTCCGGTATCTTCACGCCCGTCGTCCTGCAGATGGTCGCCGTCGGCGAGGAATCAGGCGCGGTCGACGACATGATGAACGAGATCGGCGACATGTACCGGCAGGAAGTCGAATACGAACTCAAGACGCTGGGACAGCAGATCGAGCCGATCCTGATCGTCATGCTCGGCATCATGGTGCTGATCCTGGCGCTCGGCATCTTCCTGCCGATGTGGGATCTGGGCAAGGTTGCGATAAAGCGATGACGGCGCACGAGCCCAGAACGCTGGGCTACTACGCGGCGTCGCACTGGTTTCCGGCGGCGGTGGTTTTGCTGATGCTCGGCGTGCTTGCGCTGTTCTTGCTGAGAGCGCTGAGCGAGGCGAAAGAACAGGCCGAACGGCAGATGATCGAGTTGACCTTGCGCAACATGCGGACGGGGATGCAGTTCGCGATGGCTGAGGCGCTCATGCGACGGCGCGAAAATGAAATCGCCGCATGGGCGGGGAGCAATCCGACGCGCTGGCTTGAGGCCCCTCCTGCGGGCTATCGCGGCGAGTGTTCGTCGGCGGAGCGAGCGACTTTGCCGGACGGCGCGTGGTGTTTCGAGCACGATAGCGGGCGGCTGGCGTATCGGCCGCGCAACGAGAAGAAACTGGTCGGCCGTGATGACGCGAGATCATGCAACCAATTGTTCTGGCAAGTCGTGCGCGTCACCGATCATGCATTGAATGGCGGGTTTGTCGGCGTGCGTATTGAGCCAACTTCGGCGTGCCGATTCGTCGAGTGAATTGAAAAAGTAGGTAAATAAGCGGCAACCTTTGCCGATATATGCCATAAGGCGTATCTTTCGTTCGCCATACAGCTTGGGGGGCTTGCATGCATAAGAAAAATCGGGGCTTTACGCTGATCGAACTCGTCGTCGTCATCACAATTCTCGGTATCCTTGCCGCTGTCGCGTTGCCGCGTCTGATCAACGCGCAGACGGACGCCCGGATTGCCAAGGCTCAGGCACTGTACGGCAGCGTTCGTTCGGCGTCGGCGCTCGCCAAGTCGCGTTGTGAGCTCGATCTGGCGCGCGGATTGACTGATGCTGGCACGTGTGGAAATGCGACACCGCAAGTCACGATGGACGGTGTTACTGTCGCCATGGTCAACCGCTATCCGGCAGCCACGGTGGCCGGGATCGTTACCGCCGCCCAGATCGATGACACCAATGATGGCGTTGCCATCGATGAAACCGGGCCGCTGACAATCACGATCGACGGTGCCGTGACGGCGGCGAACTGCCGAATCAGTTACACGGCAGCCGCAGCGAATGCCTCACCCACGATTTCTCTTGTTACTACTGGCTGTTAATTTTTCAAAGGAAAATCATGCGTAATCAAAAGGGTTTCACTCTGATCGAGCTTGTTGTCGTTATCGTCATTCTCGGGATTTTGGCGGCGACGGCGTTGCCGAAGTTTATCGACTTCAAAGATGACGCGGGAGCGGCTGCGGCGGCTGGTGTCGCAGGTGGTTTGTCATCTGCTAGCGCAATCAACTATGCAGGAAAGTCAGCAGGAAAACCGGTCACACCAGGTTCGCTAGCAGGGGCCTCGACTGGCATTTGTGTTGATACGGTTCTCGCGGACCTGTTGACCTCGGGATGGCCGAATGGATTTTCCGTGGCGGCGAAAGATGCAACAGCAACTTGTGCAGCAGGCGGAACTGTGACATGTACGATCACTAACACCACTTCTAGCCAAGTGGCCGATGCTGGCCTCACGTGTTACTGAACCTCGCAAACTTGGCGTGCGCGTTAGTTGACCGAATCGTTCCGTCTAGTCGCTCGGAAATCGACCCTTTGGGACGTCCATCGACAGAGTGCTCGTAGTCGGTTCTCTGTTGTGTGTTCTCGGGAAGGAATGGTCCGATGGTCAACGAGTGTGGAGGCCCAACGCGGCTTCACGCTCGTCGAACTGATCGTCACCATGATCGTCGTCGGCATCCTCGCCGTCGCCGTCATCCCTCGATTTGCCGACCAGTCCGGCTACGATGCGCGCGGGTTTCGCGACGGGACGCTTTCGGTCATGCGTTATGCCCAGAAATCGGCGGTCGCGCAGCGGCGGGAGGTGTGCGTTTCGTTTGGTGCGAACTCGGTGGCGTTGCGTATTGCGTCCGTTTGGGGTGGGGCGTGCAATACCGACCTGGCGGGGCCGGATGGGTCGGTGCCGTATGCGATCGCGGCGCCGGCAAGCAGCGGTTTCGTGGCGCAGCCGGGCGATTTCAGCTTTCTTCCTTCGGGTGCTGCATCCGCCGATCGCGTCATCAATGTGACGGGGATGCCGGGGAGTCCGATCACGGTGGTTGCGGCAACGGGCTATGTTTACTAGGTCTCGTCACCAGAGCGGCCTGACGCTGGTCGAGCTGATCATCTTCATCGTCGTCATCGGCGTGGGCCTCGCCGGGATCACGTTGACCTACAACACCGTGGTCCGGCACAGCGCCGATCCGATGATGCGCAAGCAGGCTTTGTCGATTGCCGAGTCCTTGCTGCTGGAAATCGAGCAACAGGCATTCACGTGGTGCGATCCACAGGATGCCAACGTGGCGACAGCGAGCAGTGCAGCCGGTTGTGCGGTGGCGGCCAACAACCAGAACAATGTGGCCGGCCCGACGCCGAACACCGAACTGCGCGGCAGCAATACCAATCCGTTCGACAACGTGGCCGACTATTCGGGCTATAGCGCGGCATCCAGCGATATCGAGGGTCTGAATAACGTCGCCGGCTTTACGGCGAGTGTCGCGATCACCCGCGCCGGCGGCGTTGCGCCGTTTGCCGCCTTCCCGGCCGATGCCGTCTTGCGTATCGCCGTGACGGTCGTCGGCGGCGGCGAGTCGGTGACGCTGGTCGGCTATCGCACCCGATATGCGCCCAATGCGGCGGGTTGATGTCATGTGGCCTCGGCCGATTTCGGGGCAGCGCGGCTTCACGCTGGTCGAGGCGATCATGGTCATCGTCATCACCGGCATCATCGCCGGGATCGTGGCCGTCTTCATTCGCGCGCCGGTCGATGCCTACGTTGACTCGGCGCGTCGTGCCGACCTATCGGATGTCGCCGACACGACGGCGCGGCGGATTGCGCGCGACCTGCAAGGTGCGTTACCGAACAGCGTGCGCGTTGGCGGCGGCGGACTGTTTCTCGAGCTGATTCCGATTCACGACGCGGGACGTTACCGCGCCGAGGCCGGCACGGCCGCTGCGGATGATCCATTGGACTTCGCCAGTGCGGCCGACAACAGCTTCGATGTGCTTGGGCCGCCGGTGACGATTTCCGCCGGCGACAGCCTGGTCGTCTATAACCTCGGGTTCGGCGTCGCGGATGCCTACGCCGCGGCGCCCAACAATCGCCGCGCGGCGACGGCCGGCAACGGGCTGAGCAAGGTGGCCTTTACGGCGGCCGGCGGCGCGTTGCCCCTCGCTTCGCCGGGCAGCCGTTTCCAGATCGTCGGAACGCCGGTCTCCTATGCCTGCGAGCTCGGTACGCGCACGCTTTGGCGTTACGCCGGCTACAGTTTCCAGGCAAGTCAGCCGGTGACGTTGGCGACACTCAACGGCTTGGCCGGCGCGTCGCGCGCCGCGCTGGCGACCAATGTGGCGGCCTGCAACTTCTCGTACGGGCCGGGCGCCCTGCAACACAACGGACTTGTCTCGTTGTCACTGACGATCAACCAGTCGGGCGAGTTGGTGACCTTGCAGCACCAGGTCAATGTGGACAACGTGCCATGAGTCCAGGGAAGATTTGCAGGCGTGCGGCCGATCGGGGCTTTGTGTTGCCCAGCGCGATCTTCCTGCTGGTCATCCTGGCCGCGCTGGCGGCCTTTCTGGTCCGGATCTCGACCACGCAGAGCATTGCGTCGGCCCAGGACGTGCAAGGCGCACGTGCCTACCAGGCGGCCCGGGCCGGGATCGAATGGGGCTTGTACCAGGCACTCGATCCCTTGAATGCGACGGCGGTGGCGCCGGCGAGTGCCGCTTGGCCCAACATGCCTGGTTGTCCGTCTGGGACGCTGACGATCGATGGGTTCAGCGTGACCGTCGGCTGCAGCCCGGCCGTCCCGCAGGACTATCTGGAAGCGGGCGATTCCAGGAGCGTTCGCGTGTATCGCCTGGTATCGACGGCCAGCGTCGGGGCCGTAGGTTCGGCAAACTACGTTGAGCGCCAGATCCAGGCCACCGTGAGCAAATGCCGGGCGCGTGACGGTGTGGCGCCGGGGTATGCGTGTCCATGAGGTATTTGACATGAAAGCGGTGATCGAGGCGCTGGCGAAACGTTTCGTCGTGGCGATGGCCATGTTCGTCGCCGGGGGAGTATTCGCGGCGAACTACACCTTCCCGGGGGCCATGCCCGCGGGTTGCAGCGGGAGCAATGGCAACTACACCTGCGGCGCGCTGGCGCTGGGATGGAACGACACAATCACGATCGCGAACCCCAAGCCGGCGACGATTACCGTGAACGGCACGATGAGCACAGATACGTCGACGATCAACGCATCGGGCGCGGCCGGCGATCTCAATCTTGTCGTCACCGGGGCTTTGACCACGGGCTACCGGGCGGTTTTGAACGCCAATGTGACCGCAGCATCGATCGACGCGCAAGGCGGCGGCAATGAAGTGACTTACGGCGGTTCGCTTGCGGCAACAAGCGGCGCGATCAATCTCAGGTTTCGCACGACGGTGGCAGGAAACGTGCAGGGCAACGGCACGATCGCGCTAGAGAATGAAAGCGTGGTGAATGGCTCGATTACCGGCGCAGCAGCGGCGGTCTCCGTCGGCTATAAGGCGAAGGTCGTCGGTTCGATTACAACGAGTTCGGGGGCGATCAGTCTCGCGCAGAGTAGCGTCGCTTCTTCATGCGTTACGTCGGTGGGGTCGGCGCCGATCACGATTGGCTACCAGGCATCCGTGGCGGGTGTGTGTTGCGGTACGGCGTGCAGCAACAGTTGTGTGATCAACGAGTCCACCTACCCCATGCCGGGATCGTGCGTCAGTCCTGTGGTGACCTTGTCCAAGACCGCCAGTGCCGCCTCGGCACAGGTCGGGGATGTCGTGACTTTTACGATTACGGCGACCAATCCCTCCGCGCAGGCGATCAGCAACGTAGCGGTCACCGACGCTCTGCCCGCAGGGATGGCGTATTCGACGCATGTGACAACGCTTGGAAGCGTGACGGTCAGCGGGCAGAACGTGACATGGTCGATCCCGACGATCCCCGCAAACTCGAGTGCACAACTGGTTCTGGCCGTCTCGCTGTCGGCAAAAGGCGTGCTGGTCAACACTGTGACATCGCCGGGGGCCACCTCGGCAAGCGCGTCCATCCTGGTGTTGGCCAATGCCGTAACGCATTTTCGGTTCGACGAACCGGTGGGTACATGGCGTGGTGCAGCGAACGAGGTGATCGACAGCGGCAATACCGCCTTGCACGGCCGGCGGCTGACGACGACCTCGCCCACCGCGACCAACACGGTCGTACCGAACCCGACGATCGCCGCCACTCATTCCTCGGTCGTTGGCGGCTTCTGCAATTCCGGCGATTTCGACGGAAAGGCCGTCGTGCAGGTGACCGACAGCCCGCTGTTCGACTACACCAACAAGCTGTCGGCGTCCGCCTGGATCTATCCGACGGCGTATCCGACCAGCGACCTCTATTCGATTCTCTCGAACGACCAGAACTACGAGTTTCATCTCAATACCGCCGGAAAGCTCTTCTGGTGGTGGCAGGCGTCAACGCTGACTTCGGATACGGTGATTCCCCTCAACAAGTGGACACACATCGCGATCACCTTAAGCTCCGCGGCGGGGGCGGGACGGCAGCGTATCTATATCAACGGCGTAGCTGACACCAGTACCAACAACTGGACGGGAACGCTCGCGGCCAACGCCTGCCCGTTCTACATCGGCGGCGATATATCGACCGGGTCGGGCTGCTCGTTGATGTCGGCGCGCAACTTCCGTGGCCGGATCGACGAGGTCAAACTCTACGACTTCGAGTTGAGTGCCTCCGAGGTTCAGGCCGACATGAACCTGGGGCGCCAGTGCTCGGGAACATTCGACCACATCCGGATCGAGCACGACGGTGTGGCGTCGATCTGTGCGCCGGAGACGGTCACGGTCAAGGCCTGTCTCGACGCCGCCTGCTCGACGCTCTACAGCGGCAACGTCACCGTCAATCTGTCGCCCTCCGGCTGGAGCGGCGGCGACACTTTCAGCTTCACCGGCGGTATTGCCTCGCGCCAGTTGAACTACGGAACAGCGGGCAACGTCACGCTGGGTACGGTGAGCGTCGCGCCGGGGCCAGCCAACGCGACACGCTGTTTCAAGGGATCGGCCGAGACTTGCACGATGAATTTCGCTGCCTCGTCGTGTTCCTTCGATGCCGCCGAACCCGGCGCCAATCCGCAGACGCGCCTGTTTACGAAGCTGGTCGGCGCGCCGTTCAATGTCGACGTGCTGGCCTTGAGTTCGGCGAGTACGATCAACAGCGACTACACCGGGACCGTCGCCGTCGACCTCGTCGATGCGTCGAGTTCGGCTTGTCCGACCGGAAGCGGCTTGAACACGGCAGTGGATATCAAGTATGCAAAGAGCGACAAAGGACGCAAGACGCTCGCGTTCACCTACAACCGCGCCGCACGGAATGTCCGGGTTCGCGCCAAGGTCGGTTCCGGCGCGCCGGCCTGTTCGACCGACAGCTTTACGGTCAGGCCACAGACTTTCACGAGCATCACTTCGGGCGCCAATGCCGACAGCAGTGGGGGAAGCAACGCGACGGCGGTGCCGGTGACGAAGGCCGGAGGTACGTTCTCGCTGACGGCCAATTCCGGAGTGCCAGGATACGACGGCACGCCGAAAGCCAACCCGAGCCTGATCGAGTGGCCGAATGCGCCTGCCGGCGGGCGCGTTGCGCCGGGGACGGGAACGCTCGACGGCAGCACGCCCGGGAGTCCGCTATTCTCGACGGCGGCCTCGGTGGTAACCGGCAATGGGGCCACGGGCAGCTTCACATACGACGAAGCCGGTTATTTCCGTTTCAAGGCGTTCGGGGTATATGACGATACCTTCACCGAGGATTCCGGCGACCAACTCGGTGCGGATTGTGTTATTGGCAGCCTTTCGAATGCCGCAGTCGGCGGCAAGTACGGCTGCGGCTTCGGCAATACCTCGCCGACCAGCTACTTCGGTCGCTTCATCCCAGACCATTTCGATACGGCCGTAGCGCAGGCCTGCGTCGCCGGTGCGTTCACCTATGCCGGACAGCCGTTTCCACTAAGCGTCACTGCGCGCAGCCTGTCCGGCGGCACGGTGGCCAACTACAGCGGCGCCTACGCCCGGCAAGTGAGCCTGACGGCGAGGGATACAGCGGATACGGACGACAATCCTGGTGCCGGCAGTCTGTCGCCGGCGACGATTGCGGCGATGGTGTTCGCTGGTGGTGTCGCCGGCGTGACGCCGACTTATGTTTTTGCCGACGCCCGCACGGCGCCGACCGCGGTGCGTATTCGCGCCAGCGAACCGGAGGTGAGCTCCCTGCGCTCGCCCACGAGCCTGACCAGCGAAGGCGTCGCCTCGGTTCTCAGCGGCCGGGTATCAACCGCCAATGCCTACGGTTCCGAACTGCTCGATCTGCCCATTGTGTTGCGTACGGAAGCATGGAATGGGACGGGCTGGGCGCTCAACTCGCTCGATTCGTGTACCGGCGATACGACGCTCGATCCGAACAACGCGGTGAGCGTCGCGCTGGCGTCGAGTCCTACGACCTTGCCGGTCTGCATCCACGATTCGGGCAATCCGGGCCTGAGCGGTGCCGGATGTGCGGCGGCGGCTCCTGCTGCGCGACGCTTCCGGGAGGGCGCGACCCCCGCCGTAGGCTTTGCCGGCGACTTCAACCTGTGGTTGCAGGCACCTGGCGCCGGGAACTTCGGAACAACCGTGCTGAGTGTGACGGCGCCGGCCTGGCTGGGTGTTGTTCCGCCGGCAATGGCGACCTTCGGGCGCTACAAGGCGCCGCTGATTTATCGCCGTGAAGCGTTCTAGGATTTGTCGGAAAACCCTTGTTATTTAGTGGGTTAATCGGTATCTTTCAACGAATTTATAACTAAGGTCAGAGGATGCTTTCGTTTCCAGCCGCCCGCCGCAAACCCGGTTGGCTTGCGTTGATTCCGCAAGGCGGCGAGATCACGCTCGCGCATGTGGTGCGGCAGCGCGATTCGCGACCGGAAGTTCGGCTGCTCGATCGTTTTTCGATCGAGACCAACGCGGTGGCGGCCTTTCAGCGCCTGCGCTCCGCCCGCTCATTGAAGTCCTACGCCTGCACGACGCTGATGCCGGACGGCGACTACAGCCTGACGCAGGTCGATGCGCCTCCGGTGCCCAGGGAAGAGCGCAAGGAGGCCTTGCGTTGGGCGATCAAGGAGATGGTCGCTTATTCGGTCGATAACGCGTGCATCGACGTGCTCGACATCCCGAGTGCCGGCCTGCCGCAAGGGCGTTCGGCGGGTGTCCTGGTCGTCTCGGCGGCCGAGCAGGCGGTGCGTTCGCGCGTGGCGCCGTTCGAAGCGGCCAAGGTGCCGCTGGCGGCGGTCGACATTCCCGAGCTGGCGCAGCGCAACGTCGCGGCCTTGCTCGAAGACGAGAATCGTGGCCTTGCTTTCCTGCGCCTCGACGAGAGCGGCATGATGCTGACGCTGACCTTCCACGGCGAGTTGATCGCCGTCCGGCGTGGCGAAATGAACACCCAGCAGCTGAACAGCGCCGATACTGACGAGCGCGCGCGCGTGCTGGAACGGCTCGTGCTCGAAGTGCAGCGCAGCCTCGACAATTTCGATCGCCAATACAGCCACATTCCGATTTCCAAGGTTGTTCTCGCCTGCTATCCGGTTGTCGAGAATCTGGTGAACGAGCTGATCGAGAACATCTATGTGCCGGTGCGCGAGATGGACCTGGCGCCGGTAATGGATTTCCCGTCGATTCCCGAACTCAGGAATCCGCAAGCCCAAGCAAGGAGTCTGCTGGCGATCGGCGCCGCCTTGCGTGCCGACGGAGCCAGTGCATGAGCCAGCAGATCAATCTTTACGAAGAACGGCTGCGCCCGCGCCTGGAATTGGCAACCGGGCGCAATGTGGGTATTGCGGCGCTGGTATTGCTGGTGGCGATGGCCGGCTGGTCGCTGTGGGAAGGCGTTGAAGCCGATCGCCGGTCCGAGGCGGCTGCAGCGTCACTCAAAGAAGTGGTTGCGGCGCAGGAAGAGATGAAGGCGCTGACGCAGACCATGGCACAGCGCAAGGTGTCGCCGGAGCTTGCGGCGGAGGTGGAGAGCACGAGGTCCATGATTGCGGCGCGCGAAGAGGTCATCAAGGTGCTCGATTCCGGCACGTTCGGACGGACGACCGGCTTCTCCTCGTTCATGCGTGGTTTCGCGCAACAGGCGCAAACCGACTTGTGGCTGACCGGTTTCCGGATCGCGGCCGGTGGCGACGAAATCGAGATCCACGGGCGCATGCTCGATCCGGCGCGTCTGCCGGACTACGTGCAGGGGCTGAATACGGTCCCCGTGTTCCAGGGGCGCCACTTCGCCGCGCTCGAGATGCGGCGAGTGAATGCGGACGAGGCGTCGTCTGCGCAAACGGCCCAGGCGCCAGCCGTCGAAGCCGCGGGCCAGCGCGTCGCGGACGGCGATCAGGCGCTGCGGCAACGCCCCTTCGTCGCGTTCGTTGAATTCCTGCTGCGTTCCGAAAGTGGCGATGGCAGTGATGCGTCGGTGCGCGCGAAAGGGGCGTCATGAAGTCGTACCTGCTCAAGCTGGCCGCACGTTTCGACGCCTTGCAGGCGCGTGAGCGCTGGCTGGTAGCGGTCGCCGTCCTCGGCGGGATTGTCTTGGTCGGCCATGCGTTGTTCGTCGCACCTGCGCAGACGCGTGCGCGCCTGGCCGAGCGCAGCCTCGGTGAACAGCAGGCGCAACTCATGGCATTGAATGCGCAGATGCAGGCGATGCAGTCGCCAAGTCAGGACCCCAACGTGGCAGCGAGAGCTGAGCTGGATAGCCTCAAGAGCCAATTGGCGAAGCAGGCAGAACGCCTCTCCGCGATGGAAAGTTCGCTGGTCCCGCCCGGGCAAATGTCTGGACTGCTTGAAGCGATGATCGGACGACAGAGCGGTCTGCGGCTGCTCAGCCTGAAGACTCTTCCGGTGGCTGCGGCGCTGGTGCCACCGGCGAACGGCGGTGCCGCGCCCGCTCAAGCGCTTGAAACCAAGACGCCAGCCAAGGTCCCGGATGGCCTGTTCAAGCATGGCGTCGAGATCACGCTGGAAGGCAGTTATCAGGAGTTGACCGCCTATCTTGAGCGCCTGGAGCAGGCCAAGCCCAAGCTATTGTGGGGGAGTGTCTCGCTGTCGGCGGACGATCATCCGCGCCTGGTGCTGACGTTGACTGTCTACTCTCTCAGTCTGGAGCGCGCATGGCTCATCGTTTAGTGCGCTTGGCCGTCATCCCCGTACTGCTGCTCGTGGCGGCAACGGTGCTGGCACAGGGCAGCCTCGTCGATATGGCTGATCCGACGCGTCCGCCGGCCGGGTTTGTTGCTGATGCGGCGAGCGGCGAGGCGGCAAGCGGCCCCGTGCTACAGTCCGTGCTGATTCCCAGGAAAGGCCGCGCCGTGGCCGTGATCGGCGGGCAGCAGGTCGTGCTCGGTGAAATGTACGGCGAAAGCCGGTTGGTCAAATTGACCGAGCGGGAAGCGGTCCTTGAAGGGCCGAGCGGGGTGGAGCGCCTGATGCTGACTCCGGGTATCGAGAAAACAAACATCGCGATGAAGAAAACCAACAAATCACCCGTGCCCCGGCGCACGCAGAGTGAGGGGAAACCATGAAGTTCAGATTGATCCTGCTGCTCGCGCTGGCATCGTTACTTGCCGCCGGCTGTGCGACGCATCAGAAAGCCCCGGGCGCTACGTTCGACCGGATCGGACAGGAAATGCAGGGCGCGCTTGACGCCAAGGCCAAAGGTGGTGCCGATGCGGCGCTCAACCAGGCGATGCTGCCGCCGTTGCAGCTTGATCTGCCGGAGTCGGCGAAGAGCGTCGAGCCGCGCTTCGATCTGGCGGTGAGCAACGCACCGGCGGCGCAGGTGTTCATGGCGCTGGTTTCGGGTACACGCTATAGCATGCTGGTGGCGCCGGAAGTTTCCGGTACGGTGACCGTCAACCTGAAGAGCGTCACCGTGCGCGAGGCGCTGGAGACCCTGCGCGAACTGTACGGCTACGAGTTCCGTGTTCAGGGCACGCGCATCTACATCCAGCCGAACACGATGCAGACGCGCATCTTTCAGCTCAACTATCTGGCCGGCAAGCGTCTCGGGCAATCCGACGTGCGCGTCACGTCGAGTTCGATTTCGTCGACGCAGAATGACAATTCGGCGAATGGAACAACGACCACACCGAGCACGACATCGGGTACAACCAGCACGACCGTTCTGAGCAGCCAGATATCGACGGAGCAGAACAGCGATTTCTGGACCGACCTCAACAAGGCGCTGAACAGCATCGTCGGTTCGCAGGATGGACGTGCGGTCATCGTCAACCAGGCGTCGGGCGTGGTGGTGGTCAAGGCTTTCCCGTCCGATATCCGTGCGGTCGAAAACTACCTGAAGCTGACCCAACTCATCGTCGAGCGGCAGGTGATGCTGGAAGCCAAGATCATCGAGGTCAGCCTGAACGAGGAGTTCCAGGCCGGCATTAACTGGATGGCCTTCGGCGGTACCAACAACCGCTATTCCTTCGGCTCGGCCAATCCGGGAACGGCGCTGACGACGACCGGCAATGTCGGCAGTGCGACGAGCGGCCTCGGCAACGGCGGTGTCGTCATCGATCCGGGCAAGGCAGGGGCCGCGGTCGCCACGGCGCTCGGCCAAGGCTTTTTCGGCCTCGCCCTGCAGACCGCGAACTTCGCCTCGCTGCTCAATTTCCTGGAAACGCAGGGCAATGTGCAGGTGCTGTCGAGTCCGCGCATCGCGTCGATGAACAACCAGAAGGCCGTGCTCAAGGTCGGCAACGACGATTTCTACGTGACCAACGTAAGTTCGACCGTGACTTCGTCGGGGACGAGCAACGTGACGACGCCGTCGATCACCCTACAGCCTTTCTTTTCCGGCATCGCGCTCGACGTGACGCCGCAGATCGACGCGGAGAACAACGTCATGCTGCACGTGCATCCCTCGATCAGCGTGGTCACCGAGAACCAGAAGGTGATCGACCTCGGCGACCTCGGCACCTACACGCTGCCGCTCGCGAGCAGTTCGGTCAATGAGACGGACAGTCTCGTGCGCGTGCAGGACGGCAACATCGTCGCCATCGGCGGCCTGATGAAGCAGGAGCAGTCGTCGAGCGGCACCGGCCTGCCCGGCGCCTCGCAAGCGTCCGGCGTCGGCTGGCTGTTCGGCAGCAAGGGCAGCTACCTGAAGAAGCGCGAACTGGTGATCCTGATCAAGCCGACGATCATTCGCAACGAATCGAGCTGGAAGGAAGATCTCTTCGAGACGCAGAACCGCGTGCAGCAGCTCGACCCGCGCCTGAACCGGCCGGCACACCCCTGAGCGGGGCCAGAGCAGAAGCGGAGCAGACGTTGTATCTGAAGCACTTTGGCCTGACCGAACTGCCCTTTGGCATCACGCCGGATACCAGCTTTACCTACCTCGTCGAGTATCACCAGGAGGCGCTCAATACCCTCCTGCTGGCGCTTGACGAGGGGGAGGGGTTCGTCAAGATCACTGGTGAGGTCGGCACCGGGAAGACACTGCTCTGCCGCCGTCTGTTGCAAACCCTGGACGACAGCTGGGTGACGGCCTATCTACCCAACCCCAATTTCAATGCCAACACGCTGCTCCTGGCGCTGGCCGAGGAGTTGGGTATCAGGGACGCGGCCGAACTCGACCAGTACCACCTTATCCGCCGCATCAACCACACGCTGCTCGGCCATGCGCGCGCGAAGAAACGCGTCCTCGTTTGCATCGACGAGGCCCAGTCGATGCCGCTCGAAACGCTGGAAGCGCTGCGCCTGCTGTCCAATCTCGAGACGGAGAAGCGCAAGCTGCTGCAAATCGTCCTCTTCGGGCAGCCGGAACTCGACGAGAAACTCCGGTTGCCGGAGGTGCGCCAGCTGCTCCAACGCATCGCCTTCCACTACCGGCTCGGTAGCCTGAAGAAGAGCGAAATCGCTCACTACGTCGCGCATCGTCTGCGCGTCGCCGGATATCTGGGCGAGGGCCTGTTTTCTGGCAGCGCCTTGCGCGTGCTGCATCGCGCCAGTGGCGGGACGCCGCGGCTGATCAACATCCTGGCGCACAAGTCGCTGATGTCCGTGTTCGGTGAAGGGCGGCAGATGGTCAAGGCGCGTCACGTCCGCGCGGCGCGCAACGATACCGAAGGCGCGCACCGCGCCGGATGGTTCTGGTGAATACTCGATGAGCCTGATCAATCAAATGCTGCAGGATCTCGACGCACGCCGCGCCGCGCATGGCGTGGGTACGCGGTTGCCGAACGACGTGCGTCCCTTGCCGAAGGCGCCGTCGTCAAGCAGGCCGTTCGGCATTGCGGTGGGTGTTGCTCTGCTTGTCGTCCTGGGCGCGGGCTTCGTGATGCGCGACGAGGTGGCTGACTACTTTACCCGCAAGACCGCGGTGGATACGGCTGCGTCGCCGCCCGAGGTTGAGCCTGTGGTTGTCACCTCGCCCGTCCCCGAGTCTGTCGAGCCCAAGCAGGCGGCGGCTGGTATCGGCACCGATACGCCGGAATCTACCGCACCACCGGCCGATGTCGATTCGAGCAATCCCGTTGCCGACCTGGATGTCAGCCTGCGTATGGCTGACTTCATGGATGTGTCAGCCGAGGCGCCGAGCGCTCTGCCGGCATCGGCAGAAGCACCTGTAAGTCCCGTACCAACCGAGAATCCAGCAACGCGGGACAAGAAGGCCGCCGGTCCAGATGCCGACGCTTCGGGCTTGCAGCAAACGCCCGATGCGTCGACTGCGCGACCAGTGCAAATGCCTGTCGCGACGGTCGAGGACCGGTCCGACAACAAGCGTAGCCCACCGCACGGGAAAGGCGTCGAGTCTGCCCCGGTGATCGAGCGGACGCCCGCGTCAGGGTCGCCGCACGAGCAAGCCGAAAACGAGTACCGGAAGGCGATTACGGCGGTCAATCAGGGGCGTGTTCCCGAGGCGATGGAAAGCCTGCGTGCGGCACTCCGTCTGGATGCGTTCCAGTCGGCGTCGCGGCAACTGCTGGTCAAGCTGCTGCTTGAGGCGAAGAATCAGAACGAGGCGATTCAGGTCCTTCAGGAAGGGCTTGGTAGCCAACCGGCACAGATCGGCTGGGCGATGAGTCTTGCCCGCCTGCAGGTCGATCGCGGCGAAGTGGACGGCGCCTGGCGCACTCTCGAACTCTCGTTGCCGGCGGCTGGCAACAGTCCCGACTACCTCGGCTTCTCGGCCAACGTGCTGCAACGCCTTGGTCGTCATGACGAGGCCGCCGGACAGTACCGCAAGGCCGCGCAACTTGCGCCGGCTGACGGCCGCTGGTGGCTCGGGCTCGGCTGGAGCCTCGATGCGCAGGGGGACGCGGCCGAGGCGCGCGACGCCTTCCTGCGCGCCCGGCAGGCCGGAAACCTGAGTCCCGAACTGCTGACGCTAGTCGAGCAGAAACTGCGCTGACTACGCGCCTACTTCGGCAACGCACGCGCGACGACGAGCGCCGAGACGCGCGCCGCGCCGTGCAGCTTCAGCGTGCGTGCGCATTCGTCGATCGACGCGCCCGTCGTCATTACATCGTCCACGAGCAGCAGGCGCTTGCCGCTGAAGTCGGTCGTGCAGTGGAAGGCGCCGCGAATGTTCTTGACGCGCTCGCGCCAGGGCAACGCGGCTTGCGCTGGTGTGTGGCGGATGCGCTGGCAGCTCAAGGCGTCGATCGGCAGCGTGGTGGCGCGAGCTACCGGCCGGGCGAGTTCGAGCGCTTGGTTGAAGCCGCGCTCGCGCAGCCGTTTCGCGTGCAGCGGCATCGGGATGATCAGGTCGGCCTCGACGTTCGCGGCGAGGGCGGCGAGTTGATGGCCGAGGAAACCGGCGAGCGCAAGTCGATGACTGTACTTGAGCGATTGAACCAGTCGATCGAGCGGGAAGTCGTAGGCAAACGCGGACTGCGTCTCGTCGTAATGCGGTGGGTGGGCCAGGCAACGGCCACAAGTTGCACCGTGCGACGTCGGTAGTGCGCAACGTGGACAGCGTTCCGGCGGGAGGCGCGGCAGGTCGGCGGCGCAGGCGTGGCAGAGGATGTCGCGCTCGCTGACGGCGGCGCAAAGCAGGCAATCCTGCGTCAGTAGTCTCGTCGCGCTGAACATTGCCCGAGTCTTCAAGCCCTTGTTTTGAGGTAAAATTGCGGCCCGCGCAACGGGCCAGAATCGATTCCGAACCATCGCTGAAACGCCGCGATCGGCGCCCGGATTGTGCCAGCCGATCTCCCGCATGTCTCCCTTTTTCACCAGGCCTCGCTCATGAATACCGTTTCCCCCGCCGTTGATTTGACGTCCGCTGCCGCTCCGGCCGCGCCGTGCGCCCAATGGACCGTCTCGCAGGTCGAAGCGCTCTACCAGATGCCGCTGATGGATCTGCTGTTTCGCGCGCAGTCCGTGCATCGTGAGAACTTCGATCCGAACGAGGTACAGCGCTCGGCGCTGATCTCGATCAAGACCGGCGGCTGTCCGGAGGACTGCAACTACTGTTCGCAATCGGCGCGCTACAAGTCGACCGAGCGCGAAGCGCTGATGCAGGTGCAGGAAGTTGTCGAAGCGGCAAAGGAAGCCAAGGAGAAGGGCGCGACGCGCTTCTGCATGGGCGCCGCGTGGCGCGGCCCGAAAGAAAAGGAACTCGAAGTCGTCTCGCAGATGATCCGCGAAGTGAAGGCGCTCGGCATGGAAACCTGCGTCACGCTCGGCATGCTCAAGGACGGCCAGGCGGACAAGCTCAAGGAAGCCGGCCTGGACTACTACAACCACAACCTCGACACCGACGCCGAGTTCTACGACCAGGTGATCACCACGCACACGCACGCCGACCGCGTCGATACGATCGCGCAGGTGCGTCAGGCGGGGATCAAGGTATGTTCGGGCGGCATCCTCGGTCTCGGCGAGTCGCGGCGAAACCGTGCGGCGATGATCGCGCAACTCGCCAACCTCAACCCGGCGCCCGACTCGGTGCCGATCAACAACCTGGTTGCCATTCCCGGTACGCCGCTGGCCAACAAGGAAAAGGTCGACAACTTCGAGTTCGTGCGCACCATCGCCGCCGCGCGCATCACCATGCCGAAGAGCTTCGTGCGGCTGTCGGCCGGACGCGAAGCGATGTCCGACGAGATGCAGGCGATGTGCTTCTTTGCCGGCGCCAATTCGATCTTCTATTGCGACAAGCTGCTGACGACGACCAATGCCGGTACGAACCGCGATCTGGACTTGTTCGACAAGCTCGGATTGCGTGCGATCTGATCGCCGATGAGTGACACCGCGCCGTTTGTCGATGCGCATAAGGTCAGGCGCAACTTCGCGCGCGCCGCTGCGACATACGATGAGTCGGCCGTGCTGCAGCGCGAGGTCGCGAGTCGCATGCTCGAGCGGCTCGACTACGTAAAGATAACGCCGCAGCGGGTGCTCGACGTCGGCTGTGGTACGGGTGGCAGTCTCACGGCCCTGGGTGAGCGTTACCCGAAGTCGTTTGTGTTCGGTGCCGACGCCAGCGAAGCCATGTTGCTGGCCGGTCGCGGTCAGCGTAAACGCATGCGCTGGCTGCTGCCTTTCATGCGCGGCAACACGTCTTCGCTGCTCTCCGCCGATGCGCAGGCCTTGCCGCTGAAGACCGCTTCGGTCGGCTTGGTCTGGTCGAACCTGATGCTGCACTGGGCGGGCGATCCGCTCGCCGCCTTCCGTGAGTTGCACCGCGTCCTCGATGTGGGCGGGCTCCTGATGTTCTCGACCTTCGGCCCCGACACGCTCAAGGAGTTGCGCGCCTGTTTTAGCGACGGTTACGAGCACACGCATCGCTTCGTCGACATGCACGACTACGGCGACATGCTCGTCGAATGCGGCTTTGCCGATCCAGTGATGGACGTCGAAATGCTGACGATGACCTACCCCAGTGCAGACGAGTTGTTCTCCGACCTGCGCCGCAACGGCGCGACCTGCGCCGTGCAGACGCGACAGCGCGGCCTGATGGGGCGGCACACTTGGCAGGCGGCGCGTGCGGCCTGCGAAACGATGCTCAAGGACGGCCGCCTACCGGCGACCTTTGAGGTCGTTTATGGCCATGCGTGGAAGGCTCAGCCGACCAAAACGGCCGATGGTAGGGCAATCGTCCGCTTCGATCCGAAGCAGCGATTGCGTTAGCGGTATGATTCGAGGGTTTCGCTTCCGGTTTTCTTAACTTTTTACGTTCGCAGGAATACATCATGTTGCAGAAACTTGCTTCCTTCGCCGGCATTCAAGGCCCGGTGGTCACGATCATCATGGACGGTTACGGCATCCCCAAGTCCGACGCCGGCAGCGCCATCGCCGCCGCGCGCAAGCCGACGCTGGACAAGCTGTTCGCCAATTACCCGAACATCACCCTGCGCGCCCACGGCACCGCCGTCGGCATGCCGTCCGACGAGGACATGGGCAACTCCGAAGTCGGCCACAACGCCATCGGTGCCGGCCAGGTCTATAGCCAGGGTGCTGCGCTCGTCGCCGACGCCATCGCTTCCGGCGCCATCTGGGCAGGCGAGGCCTGGCAGCAGATTGTTGCCGGCGCTAAGGCCGGTCGCGGCGTCATCCATTTCATCGGCCTCTTCTCCGACGGCAACGTACACAGCCACATCGATCACCTGAAGGCAATGATCGTTCGCGCCAAGGAAGAGGGCGTCAAGGCCGTTCGCGTTCATGCGCTTCTCGACGGCCGCGATGTGCCGGAAACCAGCGCGCTCGATTACGTCGAGCCGTTCGAAGCCTTCCTCGCCGAACTCAGCACCGGCGGCTTCGACGCGCAGATCGCTTCGGGCGGCGGCCGCATGAACATCACCATGGACCGCTATGACGCCAATTGGAGCATGGTCGACCGTGGCTGGCACACGCACATTCTCGGCGAGGGCGACCAGTTCGCCAGTGCTTCGGAAGCGGTCAAGGCGCTGCGCGTCAAGTTCCCGGGCACCATCGACCAGGATCTGCCGCCGTTCGTCATCGCCAAGGACAGCAAGCCGGTCGGCACCGTCGAGGACGGCGACGCGGTCGTCTTCTTCAACTTCCGCGGCGACCGCGCGATCGAAATCACGCGCGCTTTCGAGGAAGCCAACTTCGACAAGTTCGACCGTGTGCGTGTACCGAAGGTCACCTACGCCGGCATGTTGCAGTACGACGGCGACCTGAAGCTGCCGAAGCGCTTCCTCGTTAACCCGCCGGCGATTCTTGACACTTCGGGCGAATGGTTCGCGAAGGCCGGCATCGCCCAGTTCGCCTGCTCGGAAACGCAGAAGTTCGGCCACGTGACCTACTTCTGGAACGGCAACCGCTCGGGCAAGTTCGACGGCGAAACGTATCAGGAAGTGCCGAGCGACGTCGTGCCGTTCGAGCAACGTCCGTGGATGAAGGCCGCCGAAATCGCCGATGCGATGATCGACGCGCTGAAGAGCGGCAAGTACAAGACGCTGCGCTGCAACTTCGCCAACGGTGACATGGTCGGCCATACCGGCAGCTTCCGCGCGGCGACGATGGCTGTCGAGGCCGTCGATCTGGCGTTGGCGCGCATCCTGCCGGTGATCGACGCGATGGGCGGCGTGGCGCTGATTACCGCCGACCACGGCAACGCCGACGAGATGTTCGAACTGGACAAGAAGACCAAGCAGCCGGCGCAGAACAAGGATGGTTCGTTCAAGGCCAAGACTGCGCACACGCTGAACCCGGTGCCGCTGATTCTCTACGACAACGTCACGGGCGGCAAGCTCGGCCTGAAGCAGACGCCGGAAGCCGGCCTCTCGAACATCGCCGCGACAACGGCCAACCTCCTCGGCTTCGAGAAGCACGCCAAGTGGGACGAAAGCCTGCTCGAGATCAAGTAAGCATCGCGAAATCGCCCGGTCTGGGCACGAAAAAAAAGAGCAGGGCGAAAACCCTGCTCTTTTCATATCTAGCGCGTCGTGGCGCTTGCTTAGCCGGTGATGTAGTTCTCCAGCTGGCCGATGATGAACTTCTGCTGGCTGACCATTTCCTTGACCACGTCACCGATCGAAACGATGCCGACCACCATCTGATTGTCATCGAGAACCGGCAGGTGACGGATGTGCTTCTCGGTCATGATCGCCATGCACTCCTCGATCGTGGCGTTTTGCTTTACGTAAAAAACTTTGCCGGTCATGACTTCGCTGACCTTGGTTTGGCGCGAGCCCTTGCCTTGCAGGATGACCTTGCGCGCGTAGTCGCGTTCCGAGAAAACACCCGCGAGGCGTTCGCCATCGAGCACCAGCAGCGCGCCAACATCGACTTCCGCCATGATTTCCAGCGCTTGAAGGACGGTGTGATCGGGTGAAACCGCAGCGAGTTTCCTGTTCTTTCCTTCGATGAGCTGTTTGAGTGTTTTCATGATCGGTTCCCTTTGCTTGAAGTGGTCAAGTACAACCGTATAAGTTAGTTAGCGGAGTCCGGCGATGTAGTCGGAGAGCGCCTTTATGTGTTTGTCAGAGAGTTTGTCTGCAATCGTCCGCATCATCCGCTCTGGGTCGTTCGACCGCTCCTCGCTTCTGAAGTTCTTCAGCTGGGCGGCCGTGTATTCGGCATACTGTCCTGCCAGGCGCGGGTATTGGGATGGAATGCCCGCCCCGTTCGGACCATGACAGCCGGCACATGCCGGGATGCCGCGCTCGAAATCGCCCTTGCGCCACAGCGCCTTGCCGGCGTCGACCAGCGTTGCATCGGTGGCTGCCGAAGGTTTCAGTTTCTGCTGTGAGAAATAGACCGCGAGGCTCTTCATATCCTCGACGCTCAGCGCGGCGACCATACCGGCCATGATGTCGTTCTTGCGCAGCGCCGGCTTGCCTTCTTCGGCCTTGAACTCCTTGAGCTGCTTGAAGAGATAATCAGCGCCCTGGCCGGCGATGTTCGGGTAGGCCGACGTCGGGCTGTTGCCATCGGCTCCATGGCAGGCGACGCAGATCGATTCGGCGATGCTCTTGGCCTTTTCCAGATCCGGTTTGATCGCCGCATCCTCGGCTGCTTGAGCGGAGAAACCGGCGGCGACTAGCGCCGCGAGTGCCAGAGTGCGAATCATGTACAAACTCCTTTGGATCAGTGCGAATTCAGTGAGGCGCCGAGTTCGGAGAAGCACGGCGTCGCCGGTTCCCAAACCTGATATTCTATAGCACTTTCGGGCTTCTTCATGCTAGCCCATTACCTCGCCTGGCCCCCTCATGTCGCTATTCCGTACCGCCGTTTTTCGCACGACCGTAGCCCACCTGAATGACCTCCCGACTGATTCGGTCCGGGAAGTCGCCTTCGCCGGACGCTCGAACGCCGGGAAGTCTTCCGCGATCAATACGCTGGCCAACCATACCCGTCTGGCCTACGTTTCGAAGACGCCCGGGCGTACGCAACACCTGAACTATTTCACGCTCGCCGAAGGGAAGTTCTTCGTCGATTTGCCCGGCTATGGTTTCGCCAAGGCGCCGGAAGAGATTCGCTCGCAGTGGGACGGACTGCTGGCGCCGTATCTTTCCTGCCGCGAGCCGTTGGTGGGGTTGGTCATGATCATGGACAGCCGTCATCCGCTAACTGACCTCGATGTGCAGATGATCGAATGGTTCGCGCGGACGGGAAAGCCGATCCACGTTCTGATGTCGAAGGCTGACAAGTTGACCCGTCAGGAGCAGGCGCTGGTCCTGCGCGAAGTCCAGGCAGAGCTGGCAAAGCTCAGCGACAACTGCTCCGTGCAACTGTTTTCGAGCCTAAAGCGCACCGGTGTCACAGAAGCGGAGGCGGTGCTGGCCGGCTGGCTGGACATGGAGGTTCTGGAGGAAGTCGCGCCGCCGGTCGGTTTGCGCACGGAGAAGGTCGCGCGCGCGAAGAACCGCAAGGCGATAGGTTGGAGTGCGCGAACGGCAGCGAAAGCGCTGCAGAAATAAAAAGCCCCCGGCAAAGGGAGGGCCGGGGGCCAAAAGTGCCTTACATAGACGTAAGGCGCCCGCTCAGGGAGATGAAGCGGGAGACGGTGTGTGCCATCTGGTGACTGAGAGTGCGTTGCTTCGGAAGAAGTTCCCGAACCGATGCTCAAGTATTGAGTTTTTTGAAATGAAAGTGTCTGTATGAACACCACAGCCTTCAATGCCGCTTTCCCTGGAACGCGGCTGCGTCGCATGCGCCGCGACGATTTCTCCCGTCGCCTGATGCGCGAATCGGTGCTCACCGCGGACGATCTGATCTATCCGGTCTTCGTCCTGGAGGGGCTGGGTCGTGTAGAGACGGTTGGTTCGATGCCCGGCGTTGAGCGGCAAAGCGTCGATCGTCTGCTGAAAACCGCCGAGCGCGCGCAGTTGCTCGGTGTGCCGGCGCTGGCTTTGTTTCCGGTGGTCGAGGCGACAGTCAAGACGCCGGGAGCTGAAGAAGCGTGGAATCCCGATGGTCTGGTGCCGCGCGCGGTGGCGGCGCTGAAGAGAGAGTTCCCGGAACTGGGCGTCATCACCGATGTGGCGCTCGACCCCTATACCAGCCACGGCCAGGATGGCTTGATCGCGGCCGACGATCCGCGCGGCTACGTGCTCAACGACGAGACGCTCGAAGCGCTGGCCAAGCAGGCGCTTTGCCATGCGCAGGCCGGTGCGGATGTAGTCGCACCGTCGGACATGATGGACGGACGCGTCGCGCGCATTCGCGCCGAACTCGATGGCGCTGGCCAGATCCACACGCGGATTCTTGCCTACTCGGCGAAGTATGCTTCGAGTTTCTACGGGCCGTTCCGCGACGCGGTCGGTTCGGCTGGCAATCTCGGGAAGAGCAACAAGTACACCTACCAGATGGATCCGGCAAACGGCGACGAGGCCCTGCGTGAAGTCGCGCTCGACATCGCCGAGGGCGCCGACATGGTGATGGTCAAGCCGGGGATGCCCTATCTCGATATCGTTCGCCGCGTGAAGGACGAGTTCAAGGTGCCGACCTACGCCTATCAGGTGAGCGGCGAGTACGCCATGCTGAAGGCGGCAGCACAGAACGGCTGGCTCGACGAGAAGGCGTGCGTTCTGGAAAGCCTGCTCGCCTTCAAGCGCGCCGGCGCCGACGGTGTCCTGACCTACTTCGCGCTCGACGCGGCGGTCTGGCTGAAGGGCTGATTCGTGCTCAATCGCTACGCTGGCTCAGGCAGCTGACGTAGAGCATCGGCCACTGTTGCTTCCATTGCGCCAACGGCTCGCGCGCGAAGCCGCTCTTGGCGTACTGGTGCCAGCGACCGACGACATAGCAGAGCAGGGCATTGGCCAAGGCGCCGAAATCGGCGTCGGCTGCGAGTTGTTCCTGTGTCGCGGCGACGCGCAGCGCTTGCTTGATTGCCGCTTCGATCTTGTCGTGCAAGAGGTTGATTCGCGCCTGTAGTCGCTCATTCTCGTTGACCAGCGCGTCGCCAATCAGCACGCGCGTCATGCCACGATTGCGCTGGGCGAAGCTGAGGAGCAGGGCAAGTATTTGTTCGACCTGGCGCAAGCCCTGCGCTTCCTCGGTCTCAATGCGGTTGATGACGCCGAACAGGCTCGATTCGATGAACTCGATCAGGCCGTCGAACATTTGCGCCTTGCTGGCGAAGTGGCGGTAGAGCGCGGCTTCCGAACAGTCGAGTCGTGCGGCGAGGGCAGCGGTGGTGATCTTCGCGCCTTTCGGCGTTTCCAGCATCCCGGCCAGCGTTTGAAGTATCTGCAGCTTCCGTTCGCCTGGCTTGCCCATGTTGCTCTCCCTGATTGATTTTCTAAGCGGTTCTCTTGGTTGAGTCTGCGCGTCTATAGTCGCCCAAGTCGTTTGGGCAAGTCGACCACCGACGCCAGCTTTACGTCAACGTAGGACGGCTGGCGCGAACTGGTACTCACCCACACGGTTTTCATGCCAAGTCGTTTGGCTGTCTTCAGGTTCGGCAGCGAGTCTTCGACCATGATGCAACGGTGCGGATCGAGTCGCTCCTTGTGCAGCAGGTGAAGAAATCCCGCAGTTGCCGGCTTGGGCTGGAAACGGAAACGCTCAACCGGGTAGACCGCAGCAAAGTCACGGCGAATCCCGGTCAACGCAAGTACGGCCTCGGTGTATTGCTGCGGTGCATTGGAGAAAATGACCTTGCGCCCGGGCAGGCGGCGCAGCATTTGCTTAAGCCCGCGTTCGGAGACGACCATCGAAGCGAGGTCGTCGAAGGCGTGCGTTTGCTGGAGGAAGTGCCTCGGGTCCGTGCCGTGGTGGCGCATCATGCCGAGCAGCGTTGCGCCGTAGCGCTTCCAGTAGGTCTGCCGCAGGCGCGTGGCCTCGGCTTCGTCAACGTTCAGATGGCGGCAGATGTACGCCATCATCGATACGTGTATCTGCGGAAAGATATGTGCGCTGGCGTTGTGCAGCGTGTTGTCGAGGTCGAAGAGCCAGGTTCTGTGCTCAAAGCGCGAACCGTCCAACTTCCGGCTGGATGCGGGTGAAGAGCCGGTGTCTTCGGGGAAGGGGCTCTTCACGCCGTTGTTCCTGAACGTCTACTCGCTCTTGATCATCGTGCCGAAGCCGTGGCTGGTCAGGATTTCCAGCAGCAGCGCATGTTCGACACGGCCATCGAGAATGTGCACGCTCTTTACGCCATTGCGCGCCGCATCGAGTGCCGAATGGATCTTCGGCAGCATGCCGCCGTACAGCGTGCCGTCGGCGACCATGGCGTCGATCTGGGCCGGAGTGACATCGGTGACGACCTTGTCCTCCTTGTCCAGAACGCCCGGCGTGTTGGTGAGCAGCGCGAGCTTCTCTGCCTTGAGGACTTCGGCGATCTTGCCAGCGACGACGTCGGCGTTGATGTTGTAGGTCTCGCCGTTCTCGCCGACACCGATCGGCGCGATGACCGGGATGAAAGCGCCGGCCTGGAGGTGGCTGATCAGCGACGGGTCGATGCTGGTGATGTCACCGACCATGCCGATGTCGATCAGATCCTCGTAGTTGTCGCGGTTGTGCAGCATCAACTTCTTGGCGCGGACCATGCCGCTATCCTTGCCGGTGAGGCCCACGGCCTTGCCACCGGCTTGATTGATCAGGTTGACGACATCCTTGTTGACCTGGCCGCCGAGCACCATTTCGACGATTTCCATCGTCTCGGCGTCGGTGACGCGCATGCCCTGGATGAACTCGCCCTTCTTGCCGACGCGGGTGAGCAGATTCTCGATCTGCGGGCCGCCGCCGTGCACGACGACGACGTTCATGCCAACGAGCTTGAGCAGCACGACGTCACGCGCGAAACACTGCTTGAGTTTCTCGTCGACCATCGCGTTGCCGCCGAACTTGACGACGATGGTCTTGCCGTGGAAGCGCTTGATGTAAGGCAGCGCTTCGGCGAGGATGGCGGCCTCCTGGGCCGGGGAAATTTGCGTGGAGGTCATGGTCGGGCTCCTTATGATGATTGGCCTGATTCTACCTGTCGCAGGGGTAAATAAAAAGACGAACGCGGCGGGTGAAGCGCTCTATTCACCGGGCTTGGGCGCGTGTCGGGGTGGGGCTGGTAAAATGCTGTCCATGCTTATTCTCGGAATCGAATCGTCCTGCGACGAAACAGGGATTGCGCTCTACAGCACGGACAACGGCGGTGCGCTGCTCTCCCACGCGCTTCACTCGCAGATACTGATGCACCGCGAGTACGGCGGCGTCGTGCCGGAACTCGCCTCGCGCGATCACATCCGGCGCGCGGTGCCGCTCTTGCGCAAGGTGCTCGCCGAAAGCGGCAAAGCGTTGTCCGAAGTCGATGCCATCGCCTACACGCAAGGACCGGGACTCGCCGGCGCCTTGCTGGTCGGTGCCTCGTTTGCCGAAGGACTGGCGTGTTCGCTCGGTGTCCCGACGGTGCCGGTTCATCACCTCGAAGGCCACTTGCTGTCGCCCTTGCTGTCGAAGCGTCCGCCGACTTTCCCGTTCGTCGCGCTGCTTGTCTCGGGCGGGCACAGCCAGTTGATGCGGGTGACCGGCGTCGGCGAATACCAGTTGCTCGGCGAAACGCTCGACGACGCGGCGGGCGAAGCCTTCGACAAGACGGCCAAGCTGCTCGGCCTGCCGTATCCCGGCGGGCCGGTGCTCGCGCAACTGGCCGAGCAGGGGCGGCCGGATGTGGTGAAGCTCCCGCGCCCGATGCTGCATTCGGGCGACCACGATTTCAGCTTCAGCGGACTGAAGACCGCCGTGCTGACCAAGGTGCGCGAAATCGGCGAGCCTGACGAGCAACAGCGCGCCGACATCGCGCGCGGCTTTCAGGAGGCGATCGTCGAAGTGCTGGTCAAGAAGTCGATGCGCGCCGTAAAGGAGACTCGCCTGAAGCAGCTGGTCGTGGCCGGCGGCGTCGGTGCCAACCGCGAGTTGCGCCGACAACTCGACGCTGCAGCGGCCAAGGTCAGGATCACGGTCTACTACCCGGAGCTTGAGTTCTGCACGGACAACGGCGCGATGATTGCGCTGGCCGGCGCCTTGCGTTATCAGGCGGGCGTGTCGATCAAGCCGGCCGGCGCGTTTGCGGTGCGCCCGCGCTGGCCCTTGGCCGAACTGACGAACAAGAGCTGAGCGGATCAGGCTTTCTTCTTGCTGCCGATCTTGGGCTCGGTGCCGGCCATCAAGCGTTGCAGATTTGTCCAATGCTTGACGACCAGCGCCATGGCGATGATCGCGACGGCGGCCAGCAACGGGTCGCGGCCCCAAAGGAAGAAGGCAACCAGCGGTGCCATCGCCGCAGCGACCAGAGCCGAGAGCGACGAATAGCGCAGCGTGTAGGCGACGAGCAGCCAGACGCCGAGCGTCGCCAGACCGAGCAGCGGGTCGAGGGCGAGCAGGACGCCGGCGGCGGTGGCGACGCCCTTGCCGCCGCGGAAGTTCAGGAAGATCGGGAACAGGTGCCCGAAGAATACGGCCAGCGCGACCAGCGTCACGGCACCCGAACCCAGGCCGAAGCTCTGACCGTAGGTCTGCACCAGGAAGACCGCAAGCCAGCCCTTGGCCAGGTCGCCGAGCAAGGTGACGATCGCAGCCTTCTTGTTGCCGCTGCGCAGGACGTTGGTCGCGCCGGGGTTCTTCGAACCGTAGCTGCGCGGATCGGCCAAGCCGAAGAGGCGGCTGCTGACCATGGCGAACGGAACGGACCCGAGCAGGTAGGCAAGGACGACGGCGGCGACGAGGATGAGTGCGTTGGGCATGGCGGAATTCCGGAAATACGGATGGCTGGGCGAATGAACAAATCGCGTTGGTTTAGTGCGTTAGAATCCGCGTCGGTCACGGACTCCGGTTCGGCCGCCGATTTTACACTGAGCGAGCAGCCTGCCTCATGGACATCATCTTTATCGACGAACTTCGCCTCTCGACCCTGATCGGGATCTATCCGCGCGAGCGGGTTGTACCTCAGACGGTCGAGATGTCTTTGCAGATCGGCACGTCGACTTTGAGCGCGGGCGCCAGCGACGATATAGGCGACACCATCGACTACGCGGTCGTCGTCGAACGTCTGCGCAGCGAGCTGGCGAGCCAGCATTTCAACCTGCTGGAGAAGCTCGCCGAGTACGTGGCCGGTCTCTTGATCGAGCAATTCGGCGCGCGCTGGGTGCGCGTTTCGATCGCCAAGCTGGGCATGATGCGCGGCGTGAAGCGGGTCGGCGTCATCATCGAGCGTGGCGTGCGTGAGTAGCGCGGCTGACCGCCGCTATCCCTTGAGCGCAACCTCGACGACGGTGGGCGCCAGTGCGCGCATCAGGTCGTGCGGATGCACGCCCACAAGGAAACCGCGTCGACCGCCGTTGATGTAGATCAGCGGCAAATCCAGGATCGTCTTCTCGATACAGATCGGCATCTGCTTTTTCGTGCCGAACGGGCTCGTACCGCCGACGAGGAAGCCGGTATGCCGGTTGGCGACTTCCGGCTTGCACGGCTCGATCTTCTTGCGCCCGATCTGGCGTGCGAGTTCCTTGGTCGATACCTTGCAGTCGCCGTGCATGAGCACGATCAGCGGCTTCGCCGCCTCGTTATAGGCGACACCATCGACTACGCGGTCGTCGTCGAACGTCTGCGCAGCGAGCTGGCGAGCCAGCATTTCAACCTGCTGGAGAAGCTCGCCGAGTACGTGGCCGGTCTCTTGATCGAGCAATTCGGCGCGCGCTGGGTGCGCGTTTCGATCGCCAAGCTGGGCATGATGCGCGGCGTGAAGCGGGTCGGCGTCATCATCGAGCGTGGCGTGCGTGAGTAGCGCGGCTGACCGCCGCTATCCCTTGAGCGCAACCTCGACGACGGTGGGCGCCAGTGCGCGCATCAGGTCGTGCGGATGCACGCCCACAAGGAAACCGCGTCGACCGCCGTTGATGTAGATCAGCGGCAAATCCAGGATCGTCTTCTCGATACAGATCGGCATCTGCTTTTTCGTGCCGAACGGGCTCGTACCGCCGACGAGGAAGCCGGTATGCCGGTTGGCGACTTCCGGCTTGCACGGCTCGATCTTCTTGCGCCCGATCTGGCGTGCGAGTTCCTTGGTCGATACCTTGCAGTCGCCGTGCATGAGCACGATCAGCGGCTTCGCCGCCTCGTCCTCCATGACCAGCGTCTTGACGACGGCGTGTTCGTCGACGTTGAGTTCGCGCGACGAGACGCGGGTGCCGCCGTGTTCTTCGTAGTCGTAGAGGTGGTTGGAGTGGGCGATCCCGTGTTGGCGCAGGAACTTCGTCGCCGGCGTCTCGGGCGCGTTTTCGGATCTCATGGTGTCTCTCCTGGTGCAGCAACCCCAAGGATAGCAGAGGGGCGTCGGCGATTCGCCTCAGCCGCGCGGATGGTGCGCGGCGTGCAAGGTCTTGAGGCGTTCGCGCGCGATGTGCGTGTAGATCTGCGTCGTCGAGATGTCGGCGTGGCCCAACAGCAACTGGACGACGCGCAGGTCGGCGCCGTGATTGAGCAGATGCGTGGCGAAGGCGTGGCGCAGGACGTGCGGTGAGAGGCGCGCCGGGTCGATCCCGGCCTGGCCGGCGTACCGTTTGATCAACTGCCAGAAGGCCTGGCGCGTCATTGCGGCGCCGCGTGCGGTGACGAAGAGATCGTCGCTCTGCTGGCCGCTCAGGATCGTTCGCCGCGCATCGGCCAGATAGTCGCGCAGGCGGTCGATCGCCTCTTCGCCGAGCGGTACCAGGCGTTCCTTGCTGCCCTTGCCGAAGACGCGGACGACGCCCATGTCGAAGTTGACCTCGTGCAGCTTCAGCCCGACGAGTTCGGAGACGCGCAAACCGGTGGCGTAGAGCGTCTCCAGCATGGCGCGGTCGCGTGCGCCGAGCGGGCTGTCGGTCCGGGGCGCGGCGAGCAGCCCGTCGACCTGCGCTTCGGAGAGCACCTTGGGCAGACGCGACGGTTTGGCTGGCATCGCGATCCTGAGCGTCGGGTCGGCGACGATCAGTCCACGGGCCAGCAAGTGGCGGTAGTAACGCCGCAGCGTCGAGATGTGGCGAGCCTGCGACGAGGCGCGCAATGTGGTTGACAGTTCGGCGACGAAGGCCGTCAGCGCGGTTTCGTCGGCTTGGGCGAGCAGCGGTCGTCCGTGGCGGTTCAGCCAGGTGGAAAAATGCTTGAGATCGCTCCGGTAACTCGCGAGCGAGGCTTTGGCGAGGCCGTCTTCCAGCCAAACGGCATCGCAAAAGGCATCGATCTCCGCGCCGTCTTCGGCGCGGATTTCAGCACCCTTCATGCGCGAGCAGCCAGCGCTTGACGTCGAGCAGGAAACCGCCGCGCTGGCGCGCGAAGCCGCCCAGGCTGCCGCCGCTGGCGATCACGCGGTGACAGGGGACGACCAGCGGGAAGGGGTTGGCCCCGCAGGCTTGACCGACCGCACGCGGCGCGTTGTGCAGCGCCTTGGCCAGGTCGCCGTAGGTGCGCGTCTGGTGGACCGGAATGGCCGCGATCAGGTCCCAGACGCGCCGCTGGAAGGTCGTTCCCGACGGACGCAGCGGCAGCGCGAAGACGAAGTCGGCGTCGGCAAGGTAAGCGTTCAACTGACGTGCCGCCTCGGCGGCCAGCGCGTTGGCCGGTGCGACGTCGGCACGCGGTTCGAGATAGTCGATGGCATGGATCTCCGCGTCGTCGCAGCGCACGCCGATGCAAAAGCCCGGCGCCGATACGATCGTCTGATAGAGACCTTCCGTCATCAAACCTTGCCCAGCAGCGCCTGCTTGAGGTCATCCTGAACCGGTTTGTTGCCGATCCAGATCTTCAGCAGCGCGTTGAAAAAGTCCTCGCCGGCAACATTGTCACCGCGGACTTCGTTGTTGACCGTCAGGCGCGTCACGCCTTCCGGCAAGAAGTCGATCAGCACCTGAGCGCCGGTCTTCGCTTCGCCGATACCTAGCATCGCCGCCGAGAACTGATCCAGCCGTTCCTTGAGCGCCGCCATCTCGCTCTCCGAGTGGTTTTCGGCAACGCCTTCGTGTAGCGCGTCAACAAACTGTTTCGCCGTGAGGTCGCGCAGCAGCGTGATCGCGATGCGCTTGGCGCCCTTGGCGGCGAGCACGGCGTCGGCATCGGCCTGTTTCTCCGGCAGGTAGAGCGCCATCGCGTAGACCTTGAAGAAGGCTTTCTTGCGCATTCCGGCGCCGTTGGCGACGATACTCGCGTTGCCGAGACTGGTCTTGTCGTCGAACTTGACGCCGGCGACTTCGACGGCCTGGGCGAGATTCAGCGAACTCAACGATAACGCGGCGATGACTGCCAGAAACAGTGTCCTCATCACTTCTCCTTGATTAGGACCGCGAAGCCGCGAGTGCCGCTTCAAACGGTCAGCTGCGTACCTGCCCGTTGCCCAGCACGATCCACTTCTGGCTGGTCAGGCCTTCCAGGCCGACCGGGCCGCGCGCGTGGATCTTGTCGGTCGAGATGCCGATCTCGGCACCCAGCCCGTATTCAAAGCCGTCGGCGAAACGTGTCGAGGCGTTGATCATCACCGAGGATGAGTCGACCTCGCGCAGGAAGCGCATCGCCTTCGAGTAGTTCTCGGTGACGATGGTTTCCGTGTGATGCGAACTGTAGTGGTTGATGTGTGCGATCGCGTCGTCGAGGTCGGTCACGACCTTGACCGAGATGATCGGCGCGAGGAACTCGGTCGCATAGTCTTCCTCGCTGGCGGCGACCGCCGCTTTGACCAGCGCTTGCGTTTCCGGGCAGCCGCGAATCTCGACGCCCTTCGCGGTCAGCATCGCGGCGATCGGCGGCAGCAGGCGCACGGCGCCGGCGCGGGCGACGAGCAGCGATTCGGCGGTGTTGCAGGTGCCGTAGCGTTGCGTCTTGGCATTCTCGACGATGGCGAGCGCCTTGTCGGCGTCGGCTTCGTCGTCGAGATAGACGTGGCAGTTGCCGTCGAGGTGCTGGATCATCGGCACGCGCGCTTCGGCCAGCAGGCGCGAGATGAGGCCCTTGCCGCCGCGCGGGACGATCACGTCGACGTACTCGCGCATCGTGATCAGCTGGCCGACCGCCGCGCGATCGGTGGTGTCGATGACCTGCACCGTGTTCGCCGGCAATCCGGCGGCGGCCAGACCTTCGTGCACGAGCGCGGCGATCGCGCAGTTGCAGCGGATCGCCTCCGAGCCGCCGCGCAGGATCGCTGCGTTGCCGGACTTCAGGCAGAGCGCAGCAGCGTCAGCGGTGACGTTGGGGCGCGCCTCGTAGATGATGCCGATGACGCCGAGCGGTACGCGCATCTTGCCGACCTGGATGCCGCTCGGGCGGAACTTGAGGTCGCTGATCTCGCCGACTGGATCGGGTAGTGCGGCGATCTGCTCCACGCCTTCGGCCATGGCCGCGACGCCTTTCTCGGTCAGCGTGAGCCGATCGAGCATGGCCGGCTCCAGGCCGGCGAGCCGCGCCGCTTCGACGTCTTCGCGGTTGGCGGCAAGCAACGCGGCGGCTTCGCGGCGGATCGCGGCGGCGATGGCGCGCAAGGCGGTGTTCTTGCGGTTGCTGTCGGCACGGGCGATGTCACGCGAGGCGGCGCGCGCCTGCTGCCCGACGGTTCTCATGTATTGCGCTATATCCACGGTCGCTCTGCTGAGTTTTGTCAAACACTAATTATAGCCAGCGAAGGAATAATTTCCTTAAAGGAACCATTGGAAAGATATACACTCTGACCGCAAACGAAACCTGTTGCTAACTCGCCATGAATCAGAAAAAAGTCATCATTCCAGCTGAAGTCAAAGTCTGTGCCACCTGCAGTTACTGGGATGGCGAACGAAAAGTCGATCCCGAGCTACGGGTGGTGGTGGTTGCCGATACCTGCGGTGGTGAGTGCCTGGTTCAAGGAAAGTGCTGCCAGGGGCTCAACGACGAAGCCGAGTGGCGTGACGACTGCCTGTGGGAACATCTGGCGCCCGATGCGCCGGCTGGCGAAAAGCACTAAAAGAAAGACGCGGCACGACCTGCCGCAAACAAGGGGCGGAATGCCCTGCTTTCCTCAAGATCTGATTACGGCGAACGGCTTTCGCTTGGTCAGGCTTTATTGGCGGTTACTGGCTGGCAAGTCTGAGTCCGAGGCGCAAGAACTCGGTCCACACGTCACCACCACCGATTCCCTTGATCATGCGGTCGATGCGCGCCGCATCTTCCAGTGCCGCCCTGGCTTCGGTTTCCGTGACGCGCGGTAATGCACGCTTGAACAGCGACTGGCGTGCGCCCCAGACGCGGGCCTCCTTGAGCAGCGCGTCGGCCGGCTGGCCTTGTTTCTGCCCCGCCTTCACCTGCGCCAGCGCGCGCACCTCCTCGGTCATCGCCCAGAGTACGAGCGGCGGGGCTTCGCCCTCCTGCTGCAAGCCATCGAGCGTGCGTGCCAGGCGCGCGACATCGCCGGAGAGCAGGGCTTCGCGCAGGCCGTCGAGATCGTAGCGGGCAACGTTGAGCACGGCTTCCTGGATCTGCTGCAGCGAGAGTTCGCCTTCCGGGTAGAGCAGGCCGAGCTTGAGGATTTCCTGATGCGCGGCGAGCAGGTTGCCTTCGACGCGCTCGGCGATGAAGCGCAGCGCGTCGGCGCCGGCCTTCTGCTGTTGGCGGCGCAGGCGGCCGGCGATCCACGCCGGGAGTTCGGCGAGGTTGGGCGGGACCAGCTTGACGGCGACGCCGGCGTCGGTCAGCGCCTTCAGCCACGCCGCTTTCTCCTCGCTCCAGTCGAGGCCGGGCAGGATGACGAGCAGCAGCGCGTCGGGCGACGGACGGGCGCAGTAGTCCTGAATCGCCTTCCCGCCCTCGCGCCCCGGCTTGCCGGTCGGGATGCGCAGGTCGATCAGCTTGCGACCACCGAACAGCGACATGTTGCCGGTGGCGAGATGCAGTTCGTTCCAGTTAAATCCGGAAATCGCCGTCAGCACCTCGCGTTCGTCGAAGCCACAGCGCCGGGCTGCCGCCCGGATCGCGTCGGCGGCTTCGATGACGAGCAGCGGTTCGTCCCCATAAACGACGTAAACCGCCTTCAACTCGCGTTCGAGGTGGGCTGCTAGTTGCTCGCCCTTGAGCAGCATCGGCGCCTTACTCCGGTGTTGCCGGCGCGGTCGGTTTGGCCGCGGCCAGGCGGCGCATCAACTGCTGCACGAGGTCGCCTTCCATGTCGCGCCAGAGCAATGCCTCTTCCTGCGTCTTGGCCAGCACGTCAGAGTCGGCGTACGTGATGTCGCGCGACAACTCGACAGTGCCGGGCAATACAAGGTCGCGTCCCTTGTTATCGACGATCCGGTATTTGTACAGGTAGACGAGACGCTTCTCCCGCACGCGGCCGGAGCTGGAGAGCGAAAGAATCTTCGACTCGCGTTTCTCGCCGGCCGGCAGGAAGGTTGCTTGCGCGTCTTCCTTCGATTCGGCGAGCCGCGTACCCGTGTTGCGGATCGCACGCTTCATGTTGGCGATGATTAGGTTGTAATCCGCACCGCCCACATAAATGCTCTCGTACGGCAATGAGTAGGAGCCGCGCAGCTGGAAACCGCAGCCGGCCATCAGCGTACCGAGTCCGACGGCCAGCAGGAACAGCCCGAAATGCAGGCGCGTGCCGATGAAGGCGATCATTCTGCTCTCCGCAACCTAGACGACGATGTTGATCAGGCGGCCGGGGACGACGACGACCTTCTTCGGCGCCTTGCCTTCAAGGTGCTTCTGTGCCACGTCCGAAGCCAGCGCCGCCGCCTCGATCGCCGCCTTGTCGGCGCCGGCCGGCACGCGGATGCTGCCGCGCAGCTTGCCGTTGACCTGCAGCACGAGTTCGATCTCGTCCTGCACCAGTGCCGCGGCGTCGGCCTTCGGGAAGGGTTGCACGCCGGCCATCTGGCCCGGCTTCAGTTCTGCGTAGAGCGCCTCGCAGACGTGCGGCACGATCGGATAGAGGAGCAGCGCAACGGCTTCGAGCGCTTCCTGGCGGACGGCGCGTGCGGTCGCCGAATCATCGGCGAGCTTGGCATAGGCGTTCAGGAGTTCCATGACGGCGGCGATCGCCGTGTTGAATTGCTTGCGCCGGCCGTAGTCGTCAGCGACCTTGGCGATCGTCTGGTGCAGCTGGCGGCGGAAGGTCTTCAATTCGGCCGGCAGCTCGCCACCCGCATAGGCCGGGACGAGGCCGCCGGAGACGTGCTCGAAGACGAGGCGCCAGACGCGCTTCAGGAAGCGGTAGGCGCCTTCGACGCCGGCGTCGGACCATTCGAGCGACTGGTCGGGCGCGCTGGCGAACATGATGAACAGGCGCGCCGTGTCGGCACCGTACTGGTCGATCAGCGCCTGCGGGTCGACGCCGTTGTTCTTCGACTTCGACATCTTCTCGGTGCCACCGATGATCACCGGCTGGCCGTCGCTCTTCAGCGTCGCCGTCACCGGACGGCCGCGTTCGTCGCAGGCCAGCTCGACGTCGGCCGGGTTGATCCAGTTCTTCTTGCCGTCGGCTTCCTCGCGGTAGAAGGTCGGCGCGACGACCATGCCCTGCGTCAGCAGGTGGGCGAACGGCTCGTCGAGCTTCTCGCTGCCGAACAGGCCGACGTCACGCATCAGCTTGGTCCAGAAGCGCGAGTAGAGCAGATGCAGGATGGCGTGCTCGATGCCGCCGATGTACTGGTCGATGCCGCCCTTGCACCAGTAGGCGACGCGCTCGTCGACCATGGCCGTGTCGTTGTCCGGGCAGCAGTAGCGCAGGAAGTACCACGACGACTCGACGAAGGTGTCCATCGTGTCGGTTTCGCGCCGCGCGGGCTTGCCGCACTTCGGGCAGGTGCATTCGTAGAACTCCGGCATCTTGGCGAGTGGACTGCCGGCGCCGGTGACGGTGACGTTCTCGGGCAGCACGACCGGCAACTGGTCGTCGGGCACCGGCACGTCGCCGCAGGATTCACAGTGGATGACCGGGATCGGGCAGCCCCAATAGCGCTGGCGCGAGATGCCCCAGTCGCGCAGGCGGAACTGCACCTTCTTTTCGCCGAGGCCCTTGGCGGCCAGATCGGCGGCGATCGCATCGACCGCGGCCTTGTAGCCAAGGCCGGTGTACTTGCCGGAGTTGACGCAGTAGCCGTCCTTGGTCGCGTACCACTCTTCCCAGGCGTCGGTCGAGAACGGCTTCTCGTTTCCATCCTTGTCTTTCTCGCCGATGACCTGCGCAATCTTCAACCCGTACTTCTTGGCGAAGGCGAAATCGCGTTCATCGTGCGACGGAACGGCCATCACGGCCCCATCGCCGTAGCCCATCAGCACGTAGTTTCCGACCCAGACCTCGACCTGTTCGCCGGTCAGCGGGTGCGTAACGAAGATGCCTGTCGGCATCCCCTTCTTTTCCATCGTTGCGAGGTCTGCCTCAGCGACACCGCCCTGCTTGCATTCCTCGATGAAGGCGGCGAGCTCCGGATTGTTCTTCGCCGCGTGGGTCGCCAGTGCGTGTTCAGCAGCGACGGCGACGAAGGTAACACCCATGATCGTGTCGGCGCGTGTCGTGAACACCCACAGCTTGTCGGACTTGCCGTCAAGCTCGTACGGGAAGGCGAAGCGCACGCCCTCGCTCTTGCCGATCCAGTTCTTCTGCATCAGCTTGACCTGCTCCGGCCAGCCGCCGAGCTGGTCGAGGTCGGCGAGCAACTCCTCGGCGTAGGCGGTGATCTTCATGTAGTACATCGGGATTTCGCGCTTCTCGATCAGCGCGCCCGAGCGCCAGCCGCGCCCGTCGATCACCTGCTCGTTGGCGAGCACCGTCTGGTCGATCGGGTCCCAGTTCACCGTGCCGTAGCGCTTGTAGATCAGGCCCTTTTCGAACAGTCGCGTGAACAGCCATTGCTCCCAGCGGTAGTACTCGGGACGGCATGTGGCGACTTCGCGTTCCCAGTCGAGCGCGAAACCGAGGCGATTGAGCTGCCCCTTCATGTACTCGATGTTGGAATAAGTCCATTGCGCCGGCGGCACGTTGTTCTGGATCGCCGCGTTCTCGGCCGGCATGCCGAAGGCGTCCCAGCCCATCGGTTGCAGCACGTTGTAGCCTTGCATCGTGTGGAAGCGCGAGAGTACGTCGCCGATCGTGTAGTTGCGCACGTGACCCATGTGCAGCTTGCCGGAAGGGTAGGGGAACATCGACAGGCAGTAGTACTTGGGCCGGCTGGCGTCTTCAATGGCGCGTGCGGCGTGCGTCTTGTTCCAGTGCGCCTGTGCGGCGACTTCGATCTCTTCGGGGGCGTATTTTTCCTGCATGGTGGGGTCGGTGACTGAGTTAAGGTCCGGGCTGGACGAAGCCGCAGATTATACGCCGTTTGAAATGGTCTTTTCCCGCCGAAACGCGCGCGGCGAGCGGTTCTCGGCCGGCTGGTGGTCGATGCGCGACCGTCGACCGGCAGCCGTCTTTTCGTCTACGCTTGCGGCTCCGACGATATCCCGAAGGCGCACGATGGCTTCCGAACCGACTCCGCAGGCACCCGCAACCCCGCATTCCCAGATGGGGCTGCTCAAGACCCGGCGTTTTGCACCGTTCTTCGTGACGCAGTTCCTCGGCGCCTTCAACGACAATCTCTACAAGAACGCGCTCGTCGTTCTCCTCACTTTCCACGCGGCGAGCTGGACGACGCTGGCGCCGGAAGTCCTGACCAATCTCGCCGGTGGCATCTTCATTCTGCCGTTCTTCCTCTTCTCGGCGACCTCGGGCCAGCTTGCAGACAAGTACGACAAGGCGCTACTGGCGCGGATCTCGAAGATCCTCGAGGTCGTGATCATGGGCGTCGCGGTGCTCGGCTTTTACCTGCACAGCCTGACCGTGCTGCTCGTCGCGCTGTGCCTGCTCGGGCTGCAGTCGACGATCTTCGGGCCGGTCAAGTACGCGATCCTGCCGCAGCATTTGCGCGAGGACGAGCTCGTCGGCGGCAACGCGCTGGTCGAGTCGGGAACCTTCGTCGCCATCCTTATCGGTACGCTGGCCGGCGGGTTGCTCGCGGGGGTCGGAGGCAATCCGGTCTGGATCGCGCTTGCCGGTCTGCTGGTGGCCGTGGTCGGCTACTTGTCGAGCCGCGGCATCCCGAACGCGCCGGCGCCGATGCCGGAACTCCGGGTGAATCTGAATCCGCTGTCCGAGACTTGGCGCAACATCGGCTTTGCGCGCCATAACCGGACCGTGTTCCTGTCGATCCTCGGCATCTCATGGTTCTGGCTGTATGGCGCACTGTTCCTCGCGCAGTTTCCGATCTTCGCCAAGAACGTGCTCGGCGGTGACGAGACGCTGGTGACGCTGCTGCTGGCGATCTTCACGGTCGGTATCGGCCTCGGCTCCATGCTCTGCGAGCGGCTGTCGGGCAAGCACGTGGAAATCGGACTGGTGCCGTTCGGGTCGATCGGGCTGACGCTGTTCGGCATCGATCTCTTCTTCGCGTCGCCGGCCACCGCGCCGGTCGGCGCGCCGCTCGCGCTGGGTAGCCTGCTCGCCGCGCCGGGCATCTGGCGCGTGCTCTTCGACCTCTTTGCGCTCGGCGTATTCGGCGGCTTCTTCATCGTGCCGCTCTACGTCCTGATCCAGATGCGCAGCGAGCCCGATCATCGGGCGCGCATCATCGCCGCCAACAACATCCTCAACGCGCTGTTCATGGTCGTCGGGGCGCTGGCGGCAGCCGGAATGCTGAGCAACGGCCTGTCGATTCCGGCATTGTTCGGCGTCGCCGCCCTGTGCAATGCGGCGGTGGCGATCTACATCTATTCGCTGGTTCCCGAATTCATGCTGCGTTTCGTCGCCTGGCTGCTCGTGCATTCGATCTACCGGCTCGATACGCGAGGCATGGAGAACGTCCCGCACGATGGTCCGGCCGTGCTCGTTTGCAACCACGTCAGCTTCGTCGATCCGATCGTCATCTCGGCGGCCGTGCGGCGGCCGATCCGCTTCGTCATGGATCACCGGATCTTCCGGACGCCGTTGATCGGCTTCATCTTCCGGCACATGAAGGCGATTCCGATCGCGCCGGCCAAGGAGGATGCGGCGCTGATGGAGGCCGCGTTCGATGAAGTCGCCAAGGCGCTCGCCGACGGCGATCTCGTCTGCATCTTCCCCGAGGGGCGGATTACCGATACCGGCGAGCTGTACCCGTTCCGTCCGGGCATCGCGCGAATCGTCGAGCGTACGCCGGTGCCGGTCGTGCCGATGGCGCTGCGCGGACTATGGGGCAGCTTCTTCAGTCGCAAGGGCGGGCGGGCGATGAGCAACCCCATGCATCTGCGTCCTTTCTCCAAGGTCGGGCTGATCGCCAGTGCGGCAGTGCCATCAGAACAGGCGACGCCCGAAGCGTTGCAGGCCGAGGTGGCAATGCTGCGCGGCGAGGAGCGATAGGTGGGACGTTGCCTGATCCGGCTCGCCTCTTCGCGCCAGTGTTGCGATACTAGCGGCTTTCCGACTCCTTCGTCTTTGCTCCGATGGCGGTAAACTTCCAAAAACTGCGCGAGAAGATCGACCTCTACGAACGCCTGATGCGGCTCGACAAGCCGATCGGCATTCTGCTCCTGCTCTGGCCGACCTTATGGGCCTTGTGGCTGTCCACGCTGGGGCGGCCGCACTGGATGGTAGTGTGGATCTTCGTGCTCGGTACCGTGCTGATGCGCTCGGCCGGTTGCGTGATCAACGACTTTGCCGACCGCGACTTCGATCCGCACGTTGAACGCACGAAAGCGCGTCCGCTAGCCGCCGGCACGGTGTCGACGAAGGAGGCGCTGATTCTGTTCTGCGTACTGTCGCTCTCCGCGTTCTGCCTGATCCTGCCGTTCCGCAGCTGGTACGTCGTCGGCCTTTCCGTGGCCGCCTTCTTTCTCGCTGCGACCTACCCATTTACCAAGCGCTTTCTCGCCGTGCCGCAGGCCTACCTCGGCGTCGCATTCGGCTTTGGCATCCCGATGGCCTACGCGGTCAATCTCGACACAATTCCAAGCGAGGCGTGGTTATTGCTGCTTGCCAACGTATTCTGGGCGATGGCCTATGACACCGAATACGCGATGGTCGACCGCGATGACGACCTCAAGATCGGTATCAAGACCTCGGCCATCACCTTCGGTCGCTACGATGTCGCTGCCGTCATGGGCTGCTACGCGATGACCTTTGCGCTGATCGGCTGGGTTGGTTTCCGTTTGCACATGGGTTGGCCGTTTTACGCCGGACTGGCGGGTGCCGTAGGCCTTGCCGGCTATCACCACACGCTGATTCGCGGCCGCGAGCGGATGCGCTGCTTCAAGGCATTCCTGCACAACAACTGGGTCGGCGCCAGCATCTTTGTGGGCATCGTCATCGATTTCCTGATTCAAACCGGACTGGGCAAATAATGAAATATCACGACCTGCGCGACTTCATCGCGCAATTGGAAAGCATCGGCGAACTCAAGCGCATCCGCACCGAAATCGACACGCGTTTCGAGATGACCGAGATCTGCGATCGCGTGTTGCGCGCCGGCGGACCGGCGATCCTGTTCGAAAATCCGAAGGGGCATTCCGTCCCCGTGCTCGCCAACCTCTTCGGCACGCCGCGCCGTGTCGCGCTGGGCATGGGCGAGGAGTCGGTCGAAGCGCTGCGCGAAGTCGGCAAGCTGCTGGCCTTCCTCAAGGAGCCGGAGCCGCCCAAGGGCCTGAAGGACGCGTGGGACAAACTGCCGGTGTTCAAGCAGGTGCTGAACATGTCGCCGAAGATCGTCTCGTCGGCGCCGTGCCAGGAAATCGTCTGGGAGGGCAAGGACGTCGATCTTTCCCGCCTACCGATCCAGCACTGCTGGCCGGGTGACGTGGCGCCGCTGATCACCTGGGGGCTGACGGTGACGCGTGGACCGGCGAAGACACGGCAGAACCTCGGCATCTACCGGCAACAGGTGATCGGACGCAACAAGGTCATCATGCGCTGGCTGGCGCATCGCGGCGGTGCACTCGACTTTCGCGATCACTGCCTGGCCAATCCGGGGCAGCCGTTCCCGGTGTCGGTGGTGCTCGGTTGCGACCCGGCGACGATTCTCGGCGCGGTGACGCCGGTCCCGGACAACGTCTCGGAATACCAGTTCGCTGGTCTGCTGCGTGGCGCCAAGACGGAACTCGTGAAGTGCCTGGGCAACGATCTTCAAGTGCCCGCTTCCAGCGAAATCGTGCTCGAAGGCTTCATCGACCCGAACGAAACGGCGCTCGAAGGCCCCTACGGCGACCACACCGGCTACTACAACGAGCAGTCGACTTTCCCCGTCTTCACGATTGAGCGCATCACGATGCGCAAGAGTCCGATCTACCACAGCACCTATACCGGCAAGCCGCCGGACGAGCCGGCGATGCTCGCCGTCGCTCTGAATGAGGTGTTCGTCCCGCTACTGCAGAAGCAGTATCCGGAAGTCGTTGATTTCTACCTGCCGCCCGAAGGCTGCTCGTACCGGCTGGCGACGGTGAGCATCCGCAAGCAGTACCCCGGCCACGCCAAGCGCGTGATGTTCGGCATCTGGAGCTTCCTGCGCCAGTTCATGTACACCAAGTTCATCATCGTGGTGGACGAGGACGTGAATATCCGCGACTGGAAGGAAGTGATCTGGGCGATGACCACCCGCGTCGATGCCGCGCGCGACACGCTGATCGCCGAGAACACGCCGATCGACTACCTCGATTTCGCCAGTCCGGTCGCCGGGCTGGGAAGCAAGATGGGCATCGACGCGACCAACAAGTGGCCGGGCGAGACGACCCGCGAGTGGGGCACGCCGATCGTCATGGACGAAGCGGTCAAGCGGCGCGTCGACGCGCTGTGGGATGGCCTGGGACTGTAGCTTCCCGCCGGTTCCCGGGAAATCCGCGGCCCGGTGTTTTTTCTCCGGGCCGGGGCAGCGTATGATGCGGTGCAGACGAAGGTCGAGCAGCATGTCATAAATCCGGGGGGCGGCACCTGATGACGCAGCCAGTTGATCCACAGCGCAAGAAAAGGCGACTGACGCCCGTCGGCGTCGCCTCGGTCTATGCCGTCTTCGCTGCGCTGTGGATCACCGTTTCCGGCGCCTTGCTGAACATGAGCGTTGATGATCCGGTCTTGCAGGGTCGGATCGAAATCGCCAAGGGCCTGCTCTTCGTTGCCGTTACCAGCAGCCTGCTCTATGTCGTCCTCCGGGAATGGGGGGCGTCCGTCGCGGAAGCTGCTGCCGTCTCGCGTCGTCGCGCGCGGCTGAAGCGCGCGGGAGCCGCGCAGCGGACCTTACTGCTTGTTGCGCTCTCCTCGCTCGTTCCCTTGTCCGGCCTGGTCGTGCTCAAGGTTCATGAACCGCAGGTCGAGCGCGAGGCCTTCGCCAACCTGAAGGCCGTTGCCGACCTCAAGGCCAGCCAGATCGAGAACTGGCTGTACGAACGACAGAATGACGGTGCCGTGATCATGGCGTCCGCCGGGCTGGTGCGCCAAGTGGCCGTGCTGAAAAAAGAGGCTGGCGACAGCGCCGTGCGCGAGTCGGTCCGCGCACGGCTGATTGCTGCGGTCGATGCCGTTCAGTACGAAGCAGCCTTGCTGGTGGATCCGCTCGGTACGCCGCTGCTCGAGATCGGCAAGTTTCGCGGCCCGGTTTCGGCGACGACGGCGCTGCTGCCGCAGGTGCTGGGAACACACCAGACACGGCACAGTGAAGTGGTGGCCGATGCCGACGGGGGGTTGCGCCTCGACTTCGTCGTGCCGCTGATCTCCTTTGCCAGTGACGGTCAGCGCGAATCGGTCGGCGGGCTGGTACTCGCCGTGCGGCCTGAGCAATTCCTCTTTCCCTTCGTCGACTCCTGGCCAACCGCCAGCGCGAGCGGCGAGACACTGCTCGTTCGGCGCGAGGGCGACTCGGTGCTGTTCATCAACGACCCTCGCGGTTTCAAGGGCGGTAGCCTGACCTTGAAGCGGCCGCTGGCGCGGGTCGACGACCCGGTGGTCGCGGCGGTAACCGTGGCGCGTTCTGGTTTTGGGCAAGGCGTCGATTACAGGGGCGTCGAAGTGTTCGCCGCCTACCGGCCGGTCACGGGGACGGAATGGGTCGTCGTCGCCAAACTCGATCGCAGCGAGGTGATGGCGCCGTTGCGTCAGCTGTCCTCCTGGGTCAGCCTGATCGCACTGGTTGCGCTGGTCGCGATCGGCGCGGTCATCTTCCTGCTCTGGCGCCAGCGCGAGCGGACCGTGCACCTGGAAATGCAGGCGAACGCGGACAAGTTGCTTCGGCAGTTCTACGATCTGCCGTTCATCGGGCTCGCGATCAGTTCGCCGGTGACCCGGAGCTGGCTGCGCTGCAACGATCGCCTCTGCGAGATCTTCGGCTATTCCCGCGAGGAACTCCTGGGCAAGACCTGGGCCGAAATGACCCATCCCGACGACCTGGCGGCCGATGTCGCCTGCTTCGACCGGCTTCTCGCCGGCGAGATCGAAGGCTACACGCTCGACAAGCGCTTCATCCGCAAGGACGGTTCGATCATTTTCGTGACGCTCGATGTGCGTGGTGTGCGCACCGGTGATGGTCAGCTGGAGCACGTTCTCGCGACGATGCAGGACGTCACCGAACGCAAGCTGGCCGAGGCGAAGACGCTGCGGCTCACGGCGATTCATGCCGCCGTAAGCGAATGCAACCAAGCGATCATCCGTTCGCACAGCGCGGACGAGTTGTTCCCGCGAATCTGCCGCATTGCCGTGCTCTATGGCGGCATGAAGACCGCGTGGGTCGGCCTGCTCGACCAGGAGACGCTGCTCGTCAAACCGGCGTTCAGCTTTGGCGACGACCTCGGCCTGCTCAGCGAACTGCAGGTTTCCATCGATCCTGATCTGCCGAAAGGACGAGGGCCGACCGGCATTGCTGTGCGCGAGCGCAAGCCTTACTGGGTGCAGAACTTCCAGACCGAGCCGGCGCTCGAGCCGTGGTATGAGCGTGCCCAGCGCTCTGGCTGGCGGTCGTCGGCCGCGCTGCCGCTGTCGCGCGACGGCGAGGTGGTCGGCGCCTTCATTCTCTACGCCGGCGAGACCAACGCCTTCGACGAGGCGGTGCAGATCCTGCTGATAAAGATGGCGCAGGACATCAGCTTCGCGCTGACGCTCTTCGCGCGCGAGGAGGAACGGCGGGCGATGGAGAACGCCTTGCGCGAAAGCGAAAGCCGTTTCCGCGAGCTTTACGAGAAGGCGCCGCTGGCCTACCAGTCGCTCGACATCGAGGGCAATATCCTGGAAGTCAACGACGCCTGGCTGAATCTTCTCGGTTTCGCGCGCGAGGAAGTGATCGGGCGTTTCATCGGTGATTTCATGACCGACGTGTCGATCAAGACCTTGCAGAACGAGTTTCCGAAATTCCAGCAGCGGGGGAAAGTCGATGGTCCGCTCTTCCATTTCCTGCACCGTGACGGTACGCGCCGGCTGCTGATGGTCAACGGGCAGATCGCGCGCGACAGGGAAGGCAACTTCCAGCGCACGCATTGCATCATGACCGACCTCACCGAGCGCCTGCAGTCAGCCGAGCAACTGCGGCTGGCGGCCGCCGTCTTCGAGCAGAGCGCCGAAGGCATCGTCATCCTCGATGCGACGCACATCGTCCTCATGGTGAATCAGGCCTACACGAAGATGACGGGCTACAGCGCCGCGGAGCTGATCGGCAAGCCGCCGCCCGTGATGGATCCCGGATGCAACGACGCATCGTTCATTCGCGCCATGTGGGAGACCGTCGAGGCGCACGGTTCCTGGCAGGGAGAACTGTGGAACCGGCGCAAGGACGGCGACCTGTATCCTGAACTTGCCTCGGTCAGCCGTGTGCATGACGAGGAGGGCAAGGTCAGTCACTACATCGCGATCGTCACCGACATTTCGGCGCACAAGGCGAACGAGGCGCACATCCATCGCCTGGCGCATTTTGATGCGCTGACCGGGCTACCGAACCGCAGCCTGCTGGCCGACCGCGTCGGCCAGTCGCTTAGCCGTGTCGAGCGCAACGCCGAGTCGCTGGCACTGATCTTCATGGATATCGACCGCTTCAAGAACGTGAATGATTCGCTCGGCCACCGCATCGGCGACGAACTGTTGATCCAGGTCGCCGGGCGCTTGCGCCATGTCTTGCGCGAGGAGGATACGGTCTCCCGGCTCGGCGGCGACGAGTTCATCCTCGTCCTGCCCAGCGCCAGCGCCGAGGGGGCTGCGCATGTCGCCGAAAAAGTGCTGAAGTCGCTTTCCGCTCCGTACCAGATCGAACACCATGAACTGAATGTGACGGCCTCGCTCGGCATCGCCATGTATCCAAACGATGGCCATACCTACGATGCGCTGTCGATGTGCGCCGATGCCGCGATGTATCGGGCCAAGCAGGGCGGGCGCAATACCTTCCGCTTCTTCACGCGCGAGATGCAGGAGCGCTCCGATCGTACGCTGCAGCTGGAAAACGCGCTGCGCCGTGCGCTCGATATGGATCAGCTCGAACTGCATTACCAGCCGCAGATTTCACTTGCCGACGGACGCGTGATCGGCGTCGAGGCGCTCCTGCGTTGGCGGCATCCCGAACTGGGCAACGTCTCTCCGGCCGACTTCGTGCCGATTGCCGAGGAGAGCGGGCTCATCCTGCCGATCGGCGAATGGGTGCTGCGCATGGCCATCCGCCAGATGCAGCTGTGGCAGGAGGCCGGATTGCCGACTATGGTCATGGCGGTGAATCTGTCGGCGGTCCAGTTCCGCCAGTCGCGTCTGCCCGAACTTGTCTCGCAGACGCTCGAAGAGTTCAAGCTGCCGCCCGAATGCCTCGAACTCGAACTGACCGAAGGCGTGGCGATGGACAACCCGCTCGGTGCGATCGCCGTGATGAACGACCTGCACGAGCGCGGCGTGCACATGTCGATCGACGACTTCGGCACCGGCTACTCTTCGCTTAGCTACCTCAAGCGCTTCAAGGTATACAAGCTGAAGATCGACCAATCCTTCGTGCGCGACATCTCGACCGATCCGGAAGACGCGGCCATCGTCGAGGCGATCATCGGCCTGTCGCGCAGCCTCGGGCTGAAGACGATCGCCGAGGGCGTGGAGACCGCCGAGCAACTCGCCTTCCTGCGCGAACGCGGCTGCGACGAAGCGCAGGGCTACCAGATCGGTCGGCCGATGCTGGCAGAAGACTTCGAAGCCTTCCTGCGCGACTACCGTCCGGTTCTGTGAATCCCGGCGCTTGCTTCAGCGTTCCGCCACCCAACGCAGCAGCGCATCCATCGCCGGCTTGCCGAGACGCGACTTCGCGTCGTTGATCAGGAAGACGACGACCCAGCGCTTGTTGCTGCTATCGAGCACGTAACCGGCAATCGCACGTACGTTCTCCAGGTAGCCGGTTTTCAGGTGGGCGCGCCCGGCGGCGGCGCCGTTGCCCAGGCGCTTCTTCAGTGTGCCGTCGACGCCGGCGAGCGGCAGCGACGCCATCAGCTCGGGCATGACCGGACTCTTCCAGGCGGCGAGCAGCAACTGGGCGAGATTGGCAGCCGAGATGCGCTCGCTGCGCGAAAGCCCGGAGCCGTTGTCGAGCACCGCTTCCGGCATCGGCATTCCCTTTTCGGCGAGCCAGTCCTTGATGCGCTGGCGCGCGCCATCCGGCGTCGCCGGTCGTTCGGCGGCGAGCGTCAGGAATACCTGGCGTGCCATCACGTTGTTGCTGTACTTGTTGATGTCGCGCACGATTTCGGCAAGCGGCGGCGACTCCTGCGTGGCGAGGCTGACCGCGCCGGGCGGGGTCTGACCTGCGTGCACCTTGCCCTGGAGCGTGCCGCCGAGTTCGCGCCAGAGCGCGCGGAACAGGCGCTCGACCTGCCGGTCGGCCGGCCAGGGCGAAAGATTGAGCGCCTTTTCGCCGCATTGAGCCGAGAAGTTGCCGGTGATTTCGATTGTCTCGCCGACGAGCGCTGGCTTGATCCGCTCGCGCCAGTCGCCGCACGCGTCCTGCGTCAGCGTGATGCGATTGTCGATGCGCAGCTCGTCGTCCGGCGTCTCGGCGATGACCTGCGCCGTCTTCTGGTCGGCACCTGGTCGCAGTGTCAGGCGCACGCTGGCAAGATTGACGAGCAGGGCGTCGGCGCCCGCGTTGTACGGGCGCAGCGGCTCGTTGTCGAATTCGGCCGGATCGTGCGGCGGCAACGCGAAGGCGCTGCGGTCAAGGACAACGTCACCGTTGATGCTGGTCACGCCGCGCGCACGCAACTGGCGCAGCAGTTGCCAGAAGTGCTCGAGCGCCAGCCGCGGGTCACCGCTGCCGTGCAGGTAAAGATTCCCATCGAGGCTGCCGTTAACCGGTTGAGCGTCGGCGAGCGCTTCCGTTCTCCAGGCGTAGGCCGGACCGAGCAGTTCGAGCGCGGCGTAGGTCGTGACGAGCTTCATCGCCGACGCCGGATTCATCGGTTGCGCAGCGTTGTGCTGGATCAGCGGCGTCGAAGCGTCAACGCCATGGACGACGATGCCGACGCTGTTCAGCGGGATACCGGCTTCCTTCAAAGCGGCGGTGACTGGCGGGGGGACAGCGGTTGTGGCGCTGGATGCGATCGCTCCCGACGGGCACGCCAGCGCGAACGTCGCGGCGAAAACGAGTGCTGATTTGAGGAAGCGCTTGCGGGGGAGACAAATCGGGGCCATGGTGTAGACGGATATGTAATATTCTGGAGAAAAACCTAAAAGAGGCTCAGGGACATCGCGCATGAAAGAACAACGGAGACATCAGCGCATTCGCTTCAACACGCTGCCGAAGGTTCGCATCGGGCAGTTCGGTATCGCCGGCACCGGCGAGCTGGAGAATCTGTCGCTCGGCGGCCTGATGCTGCGCACCGATCTGCCGCTCAAGATCGGCGAGGCGTGCGGTTGCGAGTTCGTTGTCTGCGAGTCGCCGTTGATCGACATGTCAGCCATCGTGGTAAGCAAGATCGGTGATTTGTACGGCGCCCGCTTTCAGGTCGGGCCGATCAGCGAATGGCTGATCCAGGAAGCGATGAACGATGCCCTGTCTTCGGGCAAGGCGTCGGTGCTGAGTATAAATGATCGGCAAGGGCGCAAAGTTATGCGTGTCTCGGGCGGATTGAATCGTGGTCTGCACAACGATTTCATGCATCACCTGACGCGAATGGGAATCGACGATCTCGACTTGTCCGAAATCACCGACATCGACGAGGCGGGAATCGAGCTTTGCCGGATCGCCGTCGAGGATTACATGGTGCGGGTGATTCACCCGTCGCAGGGTGTTCGTGCAGAGATCGCGAGCCGATTGCAGGGGCGTCTGGCTTCGTAGTTGCGGGTATTTTGATCGTTCTTCGAGAGAGGGGGCAGGAGATGATTTCATTCGAGCGAATGGGTGTGCGGGCCCGGTTGACCGTGGCGGGCGTCGTGGTTCTGGTCGGTCTCGTCGTGATGGCGGTCTATACGCTGATGCAGATCAGGACCGATGCGATGAACGCGCACAGCGAGCGCATCAAGCATCTGGTCGAAGTGACGACCGGCATCATCGCCGACTATCAGAAGCTGGAAGCGGACAAGAAGATGACGCGCGAGGAGGCGCAGGCGGCCGCCAAGGAGGCGTTGCGTACGCCGCGCTTCAATACCAACGACTACTACTTCATCTATGATTTCGACGGTCGCGCTGTGATGGTCGCCGGCAGTCCGAAGCTCGAAGGCGAAGTCATGCTTGGCAAGGAAGACAAGAAGGGCTTCAAGTTGTGGGATGCGATCGTCGCTACCGGAAAAGCGGGTAGCGGCTACATCGACTACTGGTTCCCGCGTGCTGGCGCGACCGAAGCGAGCCCGAAGCGCGGCTATGTGATCGGTATCCCGGACTGGAAATGGGTCGTCGGCACCGGCGTCTATGTCGATGACGTCGATGCGGTCGTGACGCAGGCGGCGATTCGCTACGCACTGATCTCTCTCGTCATTCTGGCGATCGTGTCGGGCGTTGGCATCATGGTTGCGCGCAGCATCGTTCGCCAGCTCGGTGGCGAACCGGCGGCGGCGATCGATCTCATGTCGCGTGCGGCGGCGGGCGATCTGACCGTGCAGGTCAACTCGTCGGCGAAGGGCAGCATCCTCGATTCGGCCGGGCAGATGCTTGGTTCCATTCGCACCATGGTGTCGGAGATCAACGACAGTTCAGCGCGTCTTTCGAAGGGCGCCGAGAGCATCAGCACGGCGTCGCGCGAAGTGGCGACGGCCGCGGAGTCGCAGAACGACGCAACGCAGTCGATGGCTGCGGCGATCGAGGAGATGACGGTCAGCGTGCGCCATATCTCCGACAGCGCGCATGACACCGAGCGCGAGTCGTCGCAGTCGGTCGAACTCGCCGACGACGGTTTCGATCGCATCCAGACGGCGAGCCGCGAGATCAACGAGATCGCGACGACGGTCAGCGACGCCTCGACGCGGATTCACAAGCTGGAAGAACGGGCCAACCAGATTTCGTCGATCGCCGGCGTGATCAAGGACATCGCCGGGCAAACCAATCTCCTGGCACTCAACGCCGCGATCGAAGCGGCGCGCGCCGGGGAGCAGGGGCGCGGCTTTGCCGTGGTCGCCGATGAAGTGCGCAAGCTTGCCGAGCGGACGTCTACAGCGACGATCGAAATCGAGCAGATGATCTCCGGCATCCAGTCCGAGACCGTGCTCGTCGTCGGTGCCATGAGTTCGGCGCTGCCGCAGGTCGAGGCCGGCGTCAAGGCGGCTGAGGGCGCCGCCGAGTCCTTGCGCCAGATCAAGGACGGCGCCGAGTCGACGCTTGCCCGCATCCGCGAAGTCGCCTCGGCGACCAAGGAGCAGAGCGAAGCGAGCACCAACATCGCGCAACGCGTCGAGCAGATCTCGCAGATGGTCGAGGAAACCACCGCGGCGATGCACTCGACCGCTGAAACGGCGGAAGACATGGAACGGATCTCGAGCGAACTTTCGAGCCTGATCAGCCGCTTCCGCTGCTGACGTCCTCCTGCGATCTCCCCGCTGCAAGAGCTGCCCGGTCAAGCCGTGCGGCCTTTTTTTCGCCAGCCCGAAACAATCTCTCCGGTTCGCTTCGCAGTAAGTGCGCCGTAAGTATTCGCGCCTAATGTCGTCGCTGCAGTCGGTGGCGTCACTGGATGAACGGGTTGGCTCGGCAAGAAATTGAACCGGAGGAGTCGAAGATGAGTGCGATGAACGACGAGATCGTGGCAAGGGTTGAATCCAACCCGATGTATCACCTGCTGGTGAAGATGCGAAGTTCGTACAGCATCATCATGACGCTGTGCGTGATGGCGGTTTACTACGGTTACATCCTGTTGATCGCGTTTGACAAGGAGTGGCTCGGCACCAAGCTAGGGGCGGAAATGACGACCTCGATCGGCATCCCGCTCGGCGTCGGCGTGATCGTCGTCACCATCATTCTGACCAACATCTACGTACGCCGCGCCAACACGCGCTTCGACGACATGAACGCGCAGATCATCAAGGAGGCGAGCAGGAAATGACCAAGAGAATTACGGGAAACTCCCTCCTCCTCCTCCTCCTCGCCGGCATGCTTGCGGCGGGCGCGGCGCTGGCCGCCGGCGCGGATCTTGGCCAGACGACCAAGCAGGCGACCAACTGGGTGGCGATCGGCATGTTCGCCATCTTCGTCGCGATCACGCTCGGCATCACCAAGTGGGCTGCGGCCAAGACGCGTTCTGCTGCAGATTTCTACACCGCCGGCGGCGGCATCACCGGCTTCCAGAACGGCTTGGCGATCGCCGGCGACTACATGTCGGCGGCGTCCTTCCTCGGCATCTCGGGCCTCGTCTTCGCCAGCGGTTTCGACGGTTTGATATTCTCGATCGGCTGGCTGGTCGGCTGGCCGGTCATTACGTTCCTGATGGCCGAACGGCTGCGCAACCTCGGCAAGTTCACCTTCGCCGACGTCGCCTCGTACCGCTTTGCGCAGACGCCGACGCGCGTCTTCGCCGCCTGCGGTTCGCTTGTCGTCGTCGCCTTCTACATGATCGCGCAGATGGTCGGCGCCGGGCAGTTGATCAAGGTGCTGTTCGGCCTTGAATACCAGTACGCGGTCATGATCGTCGGTGTACTGATGATGATGTACGTGTTGTTTGGCGGCATGACGGCGACGACCTGGGTGCAGATCATCAAGGCAGTCATGCTCCTCGTTGGCGCGACCTTCATGGCGTTGGCGGTGCTCTACCAGTTCAGCTTCAACCCGGAAGCGCTGTTCCGCAAGGCGGTGGAAGTGCACAGCAAGCACGACGCGATCATGGCGCCAGGCGGGTTGATCAAGGATCCGATTTCGGCGATCTCGGTCGGCATGGCGCTGATGTTCGGTACCGCCGGCCTGCCGCACATCCTGATGCGCTTCTTCACCGTGCCGAGCGCCAAGGAGGCGCGCAAGTCGGTCGGCTGGGCGACGACGTGGATCGGCTACTTCTACATCCTCACCTTCATCATCGGCTTCGGCGCCATTGTGCTCGTATCCACCGATCCGGCCTACCTTGCCGTCAAGATGGTCGACGGCAAGGCCGTGCTCGACGCGTCCGGCAACCCGGTCTATGACGGTCTGCGCGGCGGCGGCAACATGGCGGCGATTCACCTGGCCAACGCCGTCGGCGGCAACGTCTTCCTCGGCTTCATCTCGGCGGTGGCCTTCGCGACCATCCTCGCCGTCGTCGCCGGCCTGACGCTCTCGGGTGCCTCGGCCGTTTCGCACGACCTGTACGCCACGGTGTTCAAGAAAGGCAAGGCTGATTCCGCCTCCGAACTGCGCGTGTCCAAGATCACGACGATCTGCCTTGGCATCATCGCCGTCTTCCTCGGCATCGCCTTCGAGAAGGAAAACGTCGCCTACATGGTCATGCTCGCCTTCGCCATCGCCTGCTCGGCCAACTTTCCGGTGCTCTTCATGTCGGTGCTGTGGAAGAACTGCACGACAAGGGGCGCGGTCGCCGGCGGCTTCGTCGGACTCTTCGCCTCGGTCGGGCTGACCGTCGTCTCGGCGTCGGTCTGGGAGGCGGTACTGCACAACCCGCCGGGCAGCGCGCTGTTCCCGTATGCCTCGCCGGCGCTGTTCTCGATGTCGGCCGCCTTCCTGACCATCTTCGTCGTCTCCAAGCTCGACAACAGCAAGCAGGCGCAACTCGAGCGCCTGCTCTACCCGGCGCAGAAGGTGCGCTCAGAGACCGGGCTTGGCGCGGCGGCGGCGTCCAGTCACTGAGATTTCGGCAGTGCAAAACGCAAACGGCCTTGAGGCATCGACCTCAAGGCCGTTCCTCTTGGTGTATCGCGCTCAGAACAGGTTGGCGACCGCGTAGTGCTCGCGTGCCTTCAGTTTTTCAAGGGCTTTGAGTGCTTCCTGCGAACAGCCATGCGTTTGCGCGTGTGCGAGAAATCGATCAAGCGTTTCCATCAATGGGTACGGGACTTCGCGCCAGTGTTCGCGGAAAGCGCTTTCGGTCTCGCGTTCGCAGCCGAGCTTGCCGGCCCGCAGGCGGACGAGGACGGCAACTTGTCCATCGCGCCGGATGACGATGGCGGTTTCGTGTTTTGCATTGCTGACGATCATGGGCGGCATCGTACCAGTTCCGTGCGCAATTCCGTTCCGGGCTTCGCTAATGGCAAAGGTTATTTCGGGCATATGCTATGTATTGTTCCGATGCTAGAATTCACGCCGACCCGAACTTTCGCGAGAACGCACCATGAAGCTCTGCATCCCCGTCAAATTCCCGGAAGGCCTCGATTCGCAGATCGAACCGCATCTGCCGCAGGCGGCTTTCCTCACCTTTTTTGATACCGAAACACGCAGCGTCGACGCGGTGTCGCTACGTGAGCCCAAACCCGGCGACGAGCAACACATGAACTTCGATGCGGTGCTGTGCGGTAGCATCAGCCGCGTCGTCCTGCGCACGCTCGCCATGCAGGGCGTGCAGGTATTCGGCACGGCGGCGACGACCGTGGCCGAGGCGGTCGCCCAGTTCGAAAACGGTGAACTCGCCGCGGCTGACGTCGGCGCGGACGATCATCAGTGTTCAGGACAAGGCGGATGTGGCGGCGGCGGTGGTTGTGGCGGTGGTTGCCATGGCGATGACGATGCGCATGGCGAACATGGGCATGAACACGGCCACGGCGGCTGCGGTGGCGCAGGCGGTTGTGGTGGGGGCGGCGGCTGCGGCGGTCACGGGCATCACCACGACCACGAGCACCATCATCATGAAGATGGGCAGGCGCACGGCGGCTGTGGTTGCGGCGGACACGAGCTGCAGCACGGGGAGCGCCCCGCGTTCAAGCCTCTGGGGGACGAATTCTCGATCGCCGTGTGCAGCCAGAACCGCAAGACGGTGACCGATCACGCCGGCAAGTGCCGCAAGTTCTGGGTGTACCGGATTCAGGGCGGGCAGGTCGCCGGAAAAACCCTGCTCGAATTGCCGATCGAGCAATCGTTCCACGAAACGCCGGCCGATCAGCCGCATCCGCTCGATGGCGTGCACGCGCTGATCGCCGGTAGCATGGGCGGCGGCCTCAAGCAGCGCCTCGTGCAGCACGGCATTCGCGGCCTCGTCACCGACATGCAGGACCCGGACGAAGTCGTCGCCGTCTTCCTCGAACGGGCGCTCGGCATCCCGCGCCCGGTCGCGGCGTAAGCGCCCGGATTCAGCCGAGCGTCGCGCCGGCGAGCTTGGCGCCGAAGCCGATGAACAGGCTGCCGACGCTGCCGGTGGCCGCGGCCGACAAGCGGCGGCGCGCGCGGAAGTGCCGGGCCAGGCCGGCGCCGCCAAAGATCAGCAGCGACAGGTAAAGCCCGCTGCACAGTTGCACGACGCCGCCGAGGATCAGGAACGAGAGTTCCGGGTGCGCGTAGGCGGGATCGACGAACTGCACGAAGAACGAGACGAAGAAGAGGATCGCCTTCGGGTTCATCAGGCTGATCAGCAGCGCCTTGCGGAAGGGGCGGGCACCGTCGAAGCGCACGGCAGTCTCCGCCGGCGCGCTGCCGGCGGCACGATCTCGCCAGCCGCGAACGCTTTCGCGCAGCAGGCAGAAGCCGATCCAGGCGAGGTAGGCGGCGCCCGCGAGCTTGATCACCCAGAACAGCGCCGGCAGCGAGCGCAACAAGGAGGCGGCGCCGGTCGCCGAGAGCAGCATTAGGATCGCGTCGCCGGCAAAGATGCCGCAGGCGCCGCGATACCCCGCGGCGATGCCCTGGCGCGAGGCGAGCGCGACGACGTAGAGCGAATTCGGCCCGGGCAGGAGGACGATGAAGATCGTGCCGATGACGAAGGTCGTCAGGTCGGGAATGCCGTAGAACATCTGTGTTTGCTCCTGGTGCTGGGAAGTGGGTCAGGGCGCACGATCGGCCAAGCGATGGCTGTCGTCGGCGCCGAGGTCGAGCCCGTAGATTTCCTTGAGACTGGCGATGCGCGCCAGCGTTTCCTCCGAGAACGGCGTCTTGCCTTCGAAGGCGTGCAGGACGATGCCTTCGAGCAGGTCGCCGAGCGACATTTCCTTGTACTCGGCGAGCGCCTTGAGCACCTTCAGCAATCGCTTCTCGATGCGCACGCCGGTCTGGATGCGTTCGACGCCGATCGGCGGCTTCTGTTCATTGGTGGTCATGGCGACCTCCTGAAAGTAGGTTTGGTATATATGTACCAATGTACTTTGGTTTTTGTACTTGCGCAAGGTTCGGAGGCAAGTCTTTCAACGATAATAGGGAGCGGACCGGCGCCCGGATCACGGCCTCGCGGCAGTCTCCGCACCATACACAGGGTCGATGAAAATGAACCTCAAGCAACTCTCCGAAAAACTGGGACTCTCGCAGACGACGGTCAGCCGTGCGCTAAACGGCTACTCGGACGTGAGTGAAGCGACGCGGCAACGCGTTGCCGAAATGGCCGCGGCCTGCGGCTACCGGCCGAATACCATGGCGCGCCGTCTGGCGATGGGGCGGGCCGATGCTATCGGACTCATCTATCCGCTCGACGCGACCTATCTCGGCGACCCGCGCTTCATCGAGGTGCTGGAAGGGCTCACCGCTCGCCTGAACGAAGAGCACCTCGACGTGCTCATCGCCTCGGCCGGCCGCGACGACGAACTGGAAACCTATCAGCGACTCATCCGCACGCATCGCGTCGACGGACTGATCGTTGCGCGTACGCATCTGCATGATGCGCGCATCCGTTACCTGCGCGAGGCGAAGTTCCCCTTCGTCGCCTACGGCCGGACGGCCGACGCGGCCGACTTTGCTTGGTTCGACTTCGACAACGCGCTGGGCACGCGCCTCGCCGTCGAACGGCTGGTGGGATTCGGGCACAAACGCATCGCGTATCTGCACGCCAATCTCGACCTGACCTTCGCCGCGCAACGCCATCAGGGCTACGTGTCGGCGATGCAGGCAGCCGGCCTCGCGGTCGATCCGGCGCTGGTGCGCGAAGTCGGTGTTCAGCGGCGCACGGCGTATGCCGCCATGACCGAGCTTCTCGCCCGACCCGCGCCGCCGACTTCGATCGTCGTCGACAACAACCAGGCCGGTGTCGGCGTCGTGCGTGCCATTCTCGAGGCCGGTCTGCGTCTTGGCCGGGACTGCTCGCTGATCGTCTACGACGGCCTGCCGGAAGATACCCTGCTCGACATCGCCAACGTCACCGCGATCGAGCAGCCGACGCCGGTGAAAGTCGGGCGCAAACTCGCCGACCTGATGCTCGGTGTACTGCAGGGTCTAGAACCCGAACGCCTGCAATCCGAGTGGCAACCGGTGTTGCACGCCGGTAACTCGGACGGCCCCGCACCGGGCTGATCGCAGGGCGGTAGACTGGCCGCCGAAGCGAAGTACAAAGCGATGCCATCAAGTCGTTGCGCGATAGTGATTTCCTATCGAAAGCATGATATCAATCAATTGGTATTGCTTCTCACCCCGTCCTAATATGGTTTCGTCGATTCGCATTTACGTAGTCCTTAACCTCAAGGAGAAAGCAAATGGCAGCAGACGGGAGCAGTACGAAACAAGGCGGGCAATGCCCGGTGATGCACGGCGGCGCGACGTCGGCTGAAACGATGCGACAGTGGTGGCCGAAGACGCTCAACCTCGACATCCTGCATCAGCATGACAGCAAGACCAACCCGCTGGGCGCGGGTTTCAACTATCGCGAAGAGGTCAAGAAGCTCGACGTCGACGCGCTCAAGAAGGACCTCAAGGCGCTGATGACCGACAGCCAGTCCTGGTGGCCGGCCGACTGGGGCCACTACGGCGGCC
>JADHEF010000066.1_pt1 | contig 125692 bp, 124 predicted proteins | sample 8952391 | NCBI WGS metagenome assembly JADHEF01 (sample SAMN16124439, study PRJNA663245) | bioreactor sludge metagenome | isolation source: sludge (nitrite) | place: India:Bengaluru | collected 2019-02-28 | reverse complement strand
ATCCGCGAGGGCGGCCGCACGGTGGGCGCCGGGGTCGTCGCCAAGATCCTGAAGTGATCGGCCTGAAGTAACGGGGAGACGGCCGGCCCTCCGAGACCGGCCCGCGACAGGTGAGCAGGCGCCGCGCGGCGGCGATGCTGGAGTAGCCATCGCAGAACAAGGAGAACCGACTTGGCCAAGCAGAAGATCAAGATCCGCCTGAAGGCCTACGAGCCCGCGGTGCTGGATCGCTCGGCGCTGATGATCGTGCAGACGGCCCTGCGGACCGGGGCTTTGGTGCGGGGGCCGGTGCCCCTGCCCACCCGACGCTCGACGTACTGCGTGCTGCGCTCGCCCCACGTGGACAAGAAGTCCCGCGAGCAGTTCGAGATGCGCGTCCACAAGCGGCTCATCGAGATCGAGAACTCGACGCCCCAGACGACCGAGTTCCTCAAGAAGCTGACGCTGCCCGCGAGCGTCGATGTCGAGATCAAGGTCTGAGTCGAAGGCGCCAGGGAGCAACCATGAACGGAATGATCGGCAGGAAGCTCGGCATGACCCGCCTCTTCGACGAGGACGGGCGGCACGTGCCGGTGACGGTGATCGAGGCCGGCCCCTGCGTCGTGACGCAGGTCAAGACGGCCGCCGGCGCGGACAGGTACGACGCCGTGCAGCTCGGTTTCGGCCCGCTCAAGCCCAAGAACACGCCCCGCCCCCAGAAGGGCCACTTCGAGAAGGCCGGCACCGGCCCGCTGCGCATCGTCGGCGAGTTCACCCTCGACGAGGGCGACGCCTACGTCCGCGGCGACCGGGTCGACGTCTCGCTGTTCACGGGCGTGGCCCGCGTCGACGTGACCGGCGTGACGCGCGGGTTCGGGTTCCAGGGGCGCATCAAGCGCTGGAACCAGGGCCGCGGCCCCGCCTCGCACGGCTCGAAGAACGTGCGCATGTCCGGTTCCACCGGCATGCACACCAAGCCCGGCCGCTCGCTCAAGAACACGAGCATGGCGGGCCAGCTGGGCAACAAGCAGGAGACCAAGAAGAACCTGTCGGTGGTCCGGGTCGACCAGGAGCGCAACCTGCTGCTGGTCAAGGGCAGCGTGCCCGGAAGCAAGAACGGGATCGTGTACATCCGGGTCAGCCGCTGAGCGGCCCGGCCGGCTCACGAGGGAACAGAGGTCTAACGATGGCAACCGCGAACCTGTACAACCGCAGCGGCGAGACGGTCGGCAAGGTCGACCTGCCCGATTCGCTGTTCGCGCAAGAGGTGCACAAGCAGGCCCTCTACGAGGCCGTGCGCTGCTACCTGGCCAACCAGCGCCAGGGCACGCACGACACCAAGACGCGCGGCGAAGTCTGCAAGTCCAGCCGCAAGCTGTACCGCCAGAAGGGCACCGGCCGCGCCCGCGCGGGCAGCGCCAAGTCGCCCGTGCGCGTCGGCGGCGGCACCGTCTTCGGGCCGCACCCCCGCGACTACGGCTACAAGCTGCCCAAGAAGGTCAAGCGCCTGGCCCTGTGCTCCGCGCTGAGCGACCGCGCCGCCAACGAGCGGGTCGCCGTGGTGGAGGACTTCACCATGGCGGCGCCCCGCACGGCCGAGCTGGCGAAGCTCCTGAAGGGGATCGCCTCCGAGGGCCGCCACACCCTGGTGGTGCTGCCGGACTCGGGCGGCAACGTCTACAAGTCGCTGCGGAACATCCAGGGCGTGCGCGTCATGCGCCACGTCGATCTCAACACGTACACCATCCTCTGGGCCGACAACCTGGTCTTCACCAAGGGGTCGCTCAGCGGTGCCGAGGAGGTGTTCGGAGCGTGAAGGACCTGAGCAAGGTGATCCAGCGCCCCTTGATCACGGAGCGGGGCTCGGACCTGCGGGAGAAGTACAACCAGTTCTTCTTCCAGGTCGCTCCCGCGGCCAACAAGCACGAGATCAAGCAGGCCGTCGAGCTGTACTTCGGAGTCAAGGTCGAGAGCGTGCGCACCATGAACATGCTGGGCAAGGTCAAGCGCCTGGGCCGCTTCTCCGGCAAGCGCGCCGACTGGAAAAAGGCCGTGGTCACCCTCGCCGAGGGCGACAGCATCGACGTCTTCGACAACGTCTAGCGCGGGCGCCGCGCGCGACGCGGCGTGATCGATAGGGGTAGCAATGGCCATCAAGAAACTGAAGCCCGTGACGCCCGGACAGCGCTTCCGCACGGTCTCCGACTTCAGCGAGCTGACCGCGAGTCGTCCCGAGAAGTCGCTGCTCGAGCCCCTCAACAAGACGGGCGGGCGCAACAACAACGGCCGCATCACCTGCCGGCACCGCGGCGGCGGCCACAAGCGCCGCTACCGGCTGATCGACTTCAAGCGCGACAAGCGCGACATCCCGGCGCGCGTGGCGACGGTCGAGTACGACCCGAACCGCAGCGCCCGCATCGCCCTGCTGTCCTACGCGGACGGCGAGAAGCGCTACATCCTCTGGCCGAACGGCCTGAAGGTGAACGACACGGTGCTGGCCGGCGAGGCCGCCACGTTCAACGTGGGCAACTCGCTGCCGCTGCACCGCGTGCCCCTGGGCACCCTGGTGCACAACGTCGAGCTGCAGATCGGCCGCGGCGGCCAGATCGTGCGCAGCGCCGGCTCGTTCGCCCAGGTCCTGGCCAAGGAGGGCGACTACGTCACCCTGCGCCTGCCCAGCGGCGAGGTGCGCATGGTGCATCGCAACTGCTACGCCACCATCGGCGAGGTCGGCAACTCCGAGCACGAGAACGTCGTGATCGGCAAGGCGGGCAAGACCCGCTGGCTCGGCCGCCGTCCCAAGGTGCGCGGCGTGGCCATGAACCCGGTGGACCATCCGCACGGCGGCGGCGAGGGCCGCACCTCGGGCGGCCGTCACCCGGTCACGCCCTGGGGCGTGCCCACCAAGGGCTTCAAGACGCGTCACAAGAAGCCGTCCGACCGCTTCATCGTGCGGCGGCGGGGCAAGAAGTAGCGGAGGACCGCGGACCGGCTCCGGCCGGCCAGGCCCGGGACGAAGGATGGGAGCAGCATGGCTCGTTCGATCAAAAAGGGTCCCTTCATCGACGACCACCTCATGAAGAAGGTCGTCGACATGAACGACAAGGGTGAGAAGCGGGTCGTCAAGACCTGGTCGCGCCGCTCGACGATCGTGCCCGAGTTCCTCGGCCACACCCTCGCCGTGCACAACGGCAAGCAGTTCATCCCGGTCTACGTCCAGGAGAACATGGTGGGTCACAAGCTCGGGGAGTTCGCGGCGACGCGGACCTACCGCGGTCATACGAGCAAGGACAAGAAGAAGAAGTAGTGCGCCACTGGCGGAGGTAGGTGTCATGGACGGCCGTGCAGTCAATCGTTTTGTCAGGATCTCGGCCCGGAAGGCCCGCATCGTGGCCGACCTGGTGCGGGGCAAGCGCGTGGATCAGGCCCTGATGATCCTGCGGCTGACGCCGAAGAAGGCGTCGCCCCTGCTCACCAAGGCGATCCTCTCGGCGACGGCGAACGCCCGCGTCGCCGGCGGCGCCGAGGCCCGGGTCGAGAATTCGGGCTTCATCGTCTCGGAGGTCCGCATCGACGAGGGCCCGACGATGAAGCGGATCCGCCCCCGCGCCCAGGGCCGGGCGTACCGGATCCTCAAGCGGACCAGCCACATCCAGGTGACGGTTTCCTCCGTCCAGTAGGGCGGGGTCAGGGACGGGCGCCGCAGGGGCGCCCCGACAGGCGGCACAGGAAAGGACGAGCATGGGTCAGAAAACGCATCCGGTCGGATTCCGCTTGGGAATCGTCAAGGACTGGAACTCTTCGTGGTTCAGCGACAAGAGCTATGCGGACTGGCTGCAGGAGGACCTGCTGCTGCGGCGCTACGTGACGGCGCGCGTGGGCAGCGCCGGCATCGCCTCGATCAAGATCAAGCGCTACCGCGAGAAGGTGAACGTCATCATCTCGACCAGCCGGCCCGGCGTCGTCATCGGCCGGCAGGGCAAGCGCGCCGACGAGCTGCGCGCCGAGCTGCAGCAGACGATCGGCAAGAACGTCAAGCTGGACGTCGAAGAGGTCAAGAAGCCCGAGCTCTCCGCGCCGCTCGTCGCCGAGCACGTCGCCGCGCAGCTCCAGGGCCGCGTCTCGTTCCGCCGCGCGATGAAGAAGTCCATCGCCACGGCCATGCGCATGGGCGCCAAGGGCATCAAGATCCGTTGCGCCGGCCGCCTGGGCGGCTCCGAGATGTCCCGCGTCGAGAATTACCACGACGGCAGCGTGCCCCTGCACACGCTGCGGTCCGACATCGACTACGGCACCACCACGGCGCGCACGACCTACGGCGCCATCGGTGTGAAGGTGTGGATCTGCAAAGGCGAGATCTTCCCGGCCGATTTCAAGGAGCAGCTGCGTTCCCAGGTGCACGAGGAGCGCGCCTAGCCACCGCGGGCGAGGCCGCCCGATCGGCCCGACCGGAGAGGACGACGAGTCATGTTGATGCCGAAGAGGACCAAGTTCAGGAAGATGCACAAGGGCCGTATGCGGGGCACCGCCCTGCGCGGCGCCACCGTGGCGTTCGGCGACTACGGGCTCCAGGCCGTCGAGTGCGGCTGGGCCTCGAGCCGCCAGATCGAGGCCGCCCGCGTGGCGATCACCCGCAGCATCAAGCGCGTCGGCAAGGTCTGGATCCGCGTCTTTCCCGACAAGCCCATCACCCTGAAGCCCGCCGAGACGCGCATGGGCAAGGGCAAGGGCAACCCCGAGTACTGGGTCGCCGTGATCAAGCCCGGCCGGATCCTGTACGAGGTCAACGGCGTGAACCTGGAGTCGGCCAAGGAGGCCTTCCGCCTCGGCGCCGCCAAGCTGCCCTTCAAGACGCGCGTCGTCACCCGGCGCGGGGAGTGATCGCGATGATGAAAGCCCACGATCTGCGGGAGATGTCCGTCGAGGAGCTGCAGGGGCTCGTCTCGGAGAAGTCCGAGGAGCTGCTGAACCTGCGGATGCAGCTGAAGATGCGCCGCCTGGACAACCCGCTGCAGGTCCGCGCCGCCCGCCGCGAGCTGGCGGTCATCAAGACGGTGATCAACGAGAAGACGTCCGGGCGCTGACCGCGCCCCCATCGCCCGCGGCGGGAGCCGCGGCCCGGGAGAGACTGCGATGACGAACACGGAGAGGAACCTCAGGGCCACGCGGATCGGCACGGTCGTGTCCAACAAGATGGACAAGACCGTGGTCGTGCGCGTCGACCGGCGATTCCCGCATCCCCTGTACAAGCGGATCATCAACCAGTCGATGAAGCTGGCGGCCCACGACGAGACCAACGACTGCCGCATCGGCGACATCGTGAAGCTCATGGCCACGCGCCCCTTCTCGAAGACCAAGCGCTGGCGGGTGGCCGAGATCATCGAGCGGGCGAAGTAGAGTCCAAGGAGACACGACATGATCCAGGAATACACGATACTGAACATCGCGGACAACTCCGGCGCCAAGACCGCCATGTGCTTCCGCGTGCTCGGCGGGACGAATCGCCGCTACGCCCGGGTCGGCGACATCATCGTCTGCGCGGTGAAATCGGCGATCCCGAACGGCAACGTCAAGAAGGGATCCGTGGTGAAGGCCGTCGTGGTCCGCACCCGCAAGGAGATCGGCCGCAAGGACGGCTCCTACATCCGCTTCGGCGAGAACGCGGCCGTGATCATCAACGCCGACGGCGAGCCGGTGGGCACCCGCATCTTCGGGCCCGTGGCCCGCGAGCTGCGCGAGAAGAAGTTCATGAAGATCGTCTCGCTCGCGCCGGAGGTTCTGTGATGCACATCAAGAAGAAGGACAAGGTCCGGGTGCTGAGCGGCGAGTACGAGGGCCTCGAGGGCGAGGTCCTGAAGGTGTTCCCGGAGAACGGCCGCCTGATCGTGGAAAAGGTCAACATGATCAAGCGCCACACCAAGAAGACACAGCGGACGCCCCAGGGCGGGATCGTCGAGAAGGAGGCCCCCGTGGACGCCTCCAACGTGATGCTGATCTGCCCCAAGTGCGGCAAGGCGGCGCGCACCGGCACGGCCGTGCTCGGCGACGGTACCCGCGTGCGGACCTGCAAGAAGTGCGGCGAGATGCTCGCCAACTAGCCGGACAGGCAGGAGGATGTTGATCATGGCGAAGCCGAGGATGCAGGGGATCTACGAGGAGAGCGTGCGGACCGCCCTCCAGGAGAAGTTCGGGTACAAGAACCCGATGATGGTCCCGAAGCCGACCAAGATCGTGCTGAACGTGGGCATGGGCCGCGCGATCCAGAACCCGAAGGCTCTCGAGGGCGCCCTGGCGGACCTCGAGACCATCGCCGGCCAGAAGTCCGTGAAGACGCTGGCCAGGAAGTCGATCTCGAACTTCAAGCTGCGCGCGGGCATGCCCATCGGCGCCTGCGTCACCCTGCGCGGTGAGCGCATGTGGGAGTTCATGGATCGCTTCATCAACTTCACCCTGCCCCGCATCCGTGACTTCCGGGGCGTGCCGGCGCGGCTCAGCGGCCGTGGCGACTACACGATCGGCCTGAAGGACCAGACGGTCTTCCCGGAGATCGATTTCGACAAGGTCGACGAGGCGCGGGGCATGAACGTCACCTTCGTGACGACCGCGAACACCGACGAGGAAGCACGGGAACTGCTGAGCCTGCTGGGCATGCCCTTCCGGCGCTAGAGGAGGACGCAAATTGGCCAAGAAGTCGCTGATCGCCAAGGCCACCCGGCCGGCAAAGTACAAGGTGCGGGCGTACAACCGCTGCCGCCGCTGCGGCCGGCCGCGGGCCTACTATCGGAAGTTCGGCGTCTGCCGCCTCTGCTTCCGCCAGCTGGCGCTGCTGGGGGATCTGCCGGGCGTGATGAAGTCGAGCTGGTAACCGCGAGGAGCTGGGAACATGAACATGACCGATCCCATTGCGGACATGCTGACGCGCATCCGCAACGCCACCCAGGCCGGGCACCGCAAGGTCGAGGTGCCGGCGTCGAACATGAAGAAGGCCGTGGCCGCCGTGCTCAAGGAGCAGGGCTACATCGCGGACTTCGTCGCGGTCGACGAGGGCCCCCAGGGCGTGGTGCGGATCTCGCTGAAGTACTTCGAGCGCGCCGGCAAACGCACCGGCGTCATCGAGGGCATTCGCCGGGTGAGCAAGCCCGGGCGGCGGATCTACGCCGACAAGACGGCCATTCCGAAGGTTCGGGGCGGCTACGGCATCGCCATCGTCTCCACGAACCAGGGGATCATGACCGACCACCAGTGCCGTCGTCACGGCGTGGGCGGCGAGATCCTCTGCGAAGTCTGGTAAGCCGCGGAAGAGAGGACTGAACCATGTCGCGCATCGGACTGAAGCCGATCAGCATCCCGCAGGGCGTGACCTTCGAGATCGAGGGCGACACCTCGATCGTGAAGGGTCCCAAGGGCGAACTGCGGCAGCATATTCCCGCGGGTCTGGAGTACAGGCTCGAGGACGGCGGCCTGAAGATCGGCCGCCCGGACGAAAGCAAGCCCATGAAGGCCCGCCACGGTCTCGTGCGCGCCCTGATCGCCAACCAGGTCGTCGGCGTGACGACGGGCTTCACGAAGTCGCTCGAGATCATCGGCGTGGGCTACCGTGCGCAGGTCAAGGGCCGGGTGCTGGACCTCCAGCTCCAGTACAGCCACCCGGTGGAGTACCCGATCCCGGCCGACGTCGAGATCGTCTGCCCCGAGCCGACCCGCATCGACATCCGCGGGCTCGACAAGCAGCGCGTGGGCCAGGTGGCCGCGGAGATCCGCGCCTACCGCAAGCCGGAACCCTACAAGGGCAAGGGCATCCGTTACGTCGGCGAGAAGATCACCCGGAAGGCCGGCAAGTCCGCCGCCAAGTAGCGGGACGCCTCCGGCAGCGTGACAGGTTCCAGCAACCCGACCGGTTCGGGAGGACGACAGAGATGAAAGACACAGCGAAGAACAGGATCGAAGGGCGCCAGAAGCGGAAGTTCCGCGTGCGCAAGAAGGTGTCGGGCACCGCCGAGCGGCCGCGCCTGACCGTGACCCGCAGCCACAGGTCGATCTACGCCCAGATCATCGACGACGCCGTCGGCCGCACCCTGATCGCCGCGGACAGCCGCAAGGCCGACGAGGCGACGGTGCCGGAGGGCCTGGCCGGCAAGTGCGCCACGGCCTACCGCGTGGGACACCACCTCGCCCGGCTGGCCCGTGAGAAGGGCATCGAGAAGGCCGTCTTCGACCGCAACGGTTATCTCTACCACGGGCGCGTCGCCGCGTTGGCCAAAGGCGCCCGCGATGGCGGACTCGAGTTCTAGAGCGTGAGACCCTGGACAGGAGCAAATCGATGACCGACATGGCGAACACCACCGGCCGCAGCGACAACCGCTCCGGCGGGCAGGGACAGCGGCGCGGACCCGGCGGACCCGGCGGCCACGGCGGCCCCGGCGGCCGCGGCGGGCCCGGCGGACCCGGCGGCCCGGGCGGCCGCGACGGCTTCGGCCCCCGGCGCGACGGGCGTCCCCCCCGCGGACGCGAGCGCGAGCGGGAGACGAGCGACATGACCGAGACCGTCATCGCCATCAACCGCGTGGCGAAGGTGGTCAAGGGCGGACGTCGCTTCAGCTTCAACGCGATCGTCGCGGTGGGCGACGGCAAGGGCAAGGTCGGCGTGTCGTTGGGCAAGGCCAACGAGATCGCGGACGCCATCCGCAAGGCCTCGGAAGCCGCCCGCGCCGGGCAGATCTCCGTGCCGATCCTGAACAACACCATCCCCTACGCGGTGGTGGGTCGGTTCGGGTCGAGCCACGTGATGCTCAAGCCCGCGGCCGCGGGTACCGGCGTCATCGCCGCCGGCGGCGTGCGCGCGATCCTCGAGGCCGCCGGCATCAAGAACGTCCTGACCAAGCAGCTGGGTTCCCGCAACCCGCACAACGTGTGGAAGGCCACCATGGACGGGTTGGACCAGCTGCGTTCCGTCGAGGAGATCGCCGCCAAGCGCGGCATCTCGGTTTCCGAGGTCTTCGGCCTGGTCCGCGGCCCGCGCCAGCCCGCCGAGGCGGCGCCCGCGGCTCTCGAGGCTCCCGCCGAGACGCCGACGACCGGAGAGGTGGCCACCGATGAGTAAGCTGAAGATCACCCAGATCCGCAGCGCTTCGGGGCGCCCCCCCAAGCACCGCCGGATCATCGAGGCGCTGGGGCTGCACCACCACCAGGCGGTCGTCGAGCACGAGGACACTCCCACGATCCGCGGCATGGTGAACAAGGTTTGCCACCTGCTCCGAGTCGAAGAGGTGAAGTAGGCATGATCAAGCTGAACAACCTGGGCGCGCCGCAGGGCGCCACCAAGGAACGCAAGCGCCGGGGCCGCGGACCCGCGTCCGGCCAGGGCAAGACCGGCGGCCGCGGGCACAAGGGCCAGAAGGCCCGCGCCGGCGGCGGCATCCCGGCCTGGTTCGAGGGCGGCCAGATGCCCCTGAACCGGCGGCTGCCCAAGCGCGGTTTCACGAACATCTTCCGTCAGACCTACCAGGTCGTGAACCTCGAGATGCTGAACCGCTACGCGGAGGGCTTCGAGGTCGACGCCGCCGTGCTGGCCGACGCCGGCCTGGTCAAGCACGCCGACCGTCCGGTCAAGCTGCTGGCCCGCGGCGAGCTGACGACGAAGAACCTCACGATCAGGGTGGACCGGGCCAGCCAGAGCGCGATCGACGCGGTCGCGGCGGCCGGCGGCAAGGTCTACGTCGTCGCGGGGGCCGCGGAGGCCACGGTCGAGTCGGTCGAGACGTCCGAGTGAGCCGGAACGACGGAGTCTGACGCAAAGGGAGCGGCGAGTTGAACATCACCGGCAGCTACCAGAGCATGTTCAGGATCCCGGAGCTGAAGAGGCGCATCCTCTTCACCGCCCTGATCCTGGTGGTCTACCGCCTGGGCGGGCACATCACCACGCCCGGCATCGACCTCGACGCCATCAAGCAGGTCTTCGAGGGCCAGCAGGGCACGCTCGTGGGCCTCTACGACCTGTTCGCCGGCGGCAACCTCAGCCAGGCGACGGTCTTCTCGCTGGGCATCATGCCCTACATCAGCGCCTCGATCATCCTGCAGCTCATGCAGGCGGTCGTGCCCTACTTCGAGAAGCTGGCGAAGGAGGGCGAGGAGGGCCGCAAGAAGATCAACCAGTACACGCGCTGGGGCACCCTCGGCCTGGCCGTCATCCAGTCCTTCGGCGTGAGCTTCACCCTGGAGCGCCTGGGCGTGGTCCAGACGCCCGGCCTGGGCTTCAAGCTGGTGACGATGCTGACGCTGACCACCGGCACCATGTTCGTGATGTGGCTCGGCGAGCAGATCACCGAGCGGGGCATCGGCAACGGGATCTCGCTGATCATCTTCATCGGCATCATCGCCCGCTACCCGACCGACGTCCTGAACACGTTCCAGCAGCTGCGCACCGGCGGCCTGCACGTGGCCGTGGGCCTGATCGTGGTGGTCTTCATGGTCGCGGTCATCGCCGGGATCATCGCCATCACGCAGGGGCAGCGGCGCATCCCGGTCCAGTACGCGAAGAAGATCGTCGGCCGGCGCGTCTACGGCGGGGCCAACACCCACATCCCGCTGCGGGTCAACACCGCCGGCGTGATCCCCATCATCTTCGCCCAGTCGATCATCATGTTCCCCGGGACGCTGAGCTCGTTCTTCGGCGACAACGCGTTCGTGAACACGCTGACCACGATTTTCTCGCCCGGGCACGCGGTGTACTACATCTCGTACTCGGCGCTGATCATCCTGTTCACCTACTTCTACACCGCCGTGATCCTGAACCCCGTGGATCTGGCCGACAACATGAAGAAGAACAGCGGGTTCATCCCCGGCGTGCGCGCCGGGAAGCACACCGCGCAGTACATCGACCGGGTGCTGACCCGCGTCACCCTGCCCGGCGCGTTCTTCCTGGCGGTGATCGCGATCATGCCCGACATGATGATCCGCCTGCTGAACGTGCCCTTCTACTTCGGCGGCACCGGCCTGCTGATCGTCGTGGGCGTCGCGCTGGACACGCTGCAGCAGATCGAGTCGCACCTGGTCATGCGCCACTACGACGGCTTCATGTCCAAGGGCAGGCTGCGGGCCAGGAGGTAGGGCGCCTTGGCGCTGAACGTGGTGTTTCTGGGCCCTCCCGGCGTGGGGAAGGGGACGCAGGCCGAGCGCCTGGCCGGCAGCCGCGGGCTGTGGCACGTCTCCACCGGCGCCATCCTGAGGGCCTGCGTCCGGGACGGGTTCGGCCCGGACGGCACCGCTGGCAACCCGGATCTGGTGCGCCAGACCGCGGCGATCCTGAAGGCCGGGCAGCTGGTGCCCGACGACCTGATGATGGTGCTGATCCGCGAGACGCTCGCGGAGGTGCCGGCCGGAAGCTCGGGCTGGCTGCTGGACGGCTTCCCGCGCACGGCCCCCCAGGCCGAGGGCCTGATCGCCCTGGTGGCCGAGCTGGGGGCGGACGAGCCGATCGTGCTGGAGATCCACGTGCCGGACGAGGAGATCGTGCGGCGGCTCTCGGGCCGGTTGACCTGCAGCACCTGCGGCCACGTGACCGCCGCCGGGGCGGCCGTCGAGGGCGACGACTGCCGGGTCTGCGACGGCAGCCTGGCCATGCGCGAGGACGACCGCCCGGAGACGGTGCGCAACCGGCTCATGGTCTTCCGCGAGAAGACCCGGCCGGCGAAGGACGTCCTGGCGGCGCGGTACCGCTTCGAGCGGATCGACGGGCTGGGGTCGCCGAACGACGTGACCCAAAGGATCGCCGGTGTCCTCGAAACAGCGAGCTAGGCTCAAGTCGCCGGCGGAGATCGAGAAGATGGCGGCCAGCGGCGCCGTGCTGGCGGAGGTGTTCCGGGAGCTGGGGAAGATCGTCGGGCCCGGCGTGACCACCGCCGAGATCGACGCCTTGGCCGAGCGGCTGATCGTGGAGGCGGGCTGCATCCCCTCCTTCAAGGGATACAACGGGTTCCCGGCGACCTGCTGCATCTCGGTGAACGAGGAAGTGGTGCACGGCATCCCCGGACCGCGCGCGCTGCGCGAGGGGGACATCGTCGGGGTGGACTGCGGCCTGATCCGCGACGGCTGGCACTCCGACTCGGCCGAGACCTTCGCCGTGGGCCGCGTGAGCGAAGAGGCGGAACGGCTGCTGCGGACGACCCGGGAATGCCTGGAGCTCGCGATCGCGCAGACGCGACCGGGCAGGCGGATCTCGGACCTGGGCGCCGCGGTCGAGGACCACGCCCACGCCGGGGGCTTCTCGGTGGTCGAGACCCTGGTCGGCCACGGGATCGGGCGGCGGCTGCACGAGGAGCCGCAGGTGCCCAACTTCCGGAGCCGCGCGCTGCCGGACCCCGTGCTGGAGGCGGGACTGGTGCTGGCGATCGAGCCGATGATCAACGCGGGCGCCAAGCAGGTCGTCACGGCGGCCGACGGGTGGACCATCGCGACCGCGGACCGACGGCTGTCCGCCCATTTCGAGCACACGGTGGCCGTCACGGCGGACGGGCCCCGGGTGCTGACCCTGCGCTGAGCGCGGGGGAGTCCGCCGCCGACGGGAGTCGACCATGGCCAAGGAAGAGGGAATCACAGTCGAGGGTACCGTCGTCGAGGCGTTGCCGAACGCGATGTTCAGGGTGGAGCTGGAGAACAAGCACGTCGTGCTGGCCCACGTGTCCGGGAAGATGCGCATGCACTTCATCCGCATCCTGCCCGGCGACAAGGTGACCGTCGAGCTTTCGCCCTACGACCTGACGCGCGGGCGGATCACGTACCGGTACAAGTAGGCGCCCCGCTCGGGCGCGGAGGAGACGTCATGAAGGTCCGCACGTCCGTGAAGAAGATCTGCGACAAGTGCAAGATCATCCGCCGCGAAGGCGTGGTGAGGGTGATCTGCGAGAACCGACGCCACAACCAGCGACAGGGCTGAGCGTGACCGGGGCGCGGGCGGCAAACGGCCGCAGCGCCGCGGGCGAGGAAGACGAAAGGAGCCGAGGTGGCACGAATCTCCGGTGTTGACATCCCCAACGAGAAGAGGATCAGCACCTCCCTGACGTACATCTACGGGATCGGGCCGCACCGCGCGCGCAAGATCTGCGAGAAGGCGAGCATCAGCCCCGAGACCAAGACCCGCGATCTTTCCGAGGACGACACCCGTCGCATCATCGGCATCATCGACAAGGACTACCAGGTCGAAGGTACGCTGCGGACCGAGATCAGCATGAACATCCAGCGGTTGATGGACATCGGCAGCTATCGCGGGTTGCGCCACCGGCGCAAGCTGCCCTGCCGCGGCCAGAATACCAAGAACAACGCCCGGACCCGCAAGGGCCCGAAGACCCGTCCCGGCGCGAAGAAGAAGTAGTCTGCAGGAGGTAAGCGAGAGTGGCTGGTCCCAAGGACAAGCGTAAGGGCCGCAAGGTCAAGAAGAAGCTGGAGATCCATGGCGTGGCCCATGTGAAGTCGAGCTTCAACAACACGATCATCACGATGAGCGACATGGGTGGCAACGTGATCACCTGGTCGTCCGGCGGACACCAGGGCCGCTACAAGGGCAGCCGCAAGTCGACGGCGTTCGCCGCCCAGCTGGCCGCCAAGTTCTGCGCCCAGGAAGTGCTCAACAACGGCATGCGCAAGGTCGAGATCTGGGTCCGCGGACCCGGTTCCGGACGCGAGGCCGCCATCCGCACCCTGAAGGCCGAAGGGCTCGACGTGACGCGCGTCAAGGACGTGACGCGCATCCCGCACAACGGTTGCCGCCCGTCCAAGCGCCGCCGGATGTAACCGGGGCGATCGTCGTTCGACCGACACGCCGCGCCGCCGGATGGCGCGGCCGTACCCGCTGGCAGGGGGGATGAACCAGGCTATGAAGTGGATCAACATGCTGATGCCCGAGGGCGTCCAGATCGTGAAAGAGACCCAGACGGCGTCCTACGCCGAGCTCGTGATCGCCCCCCTGGAGCGGGGTTTCGCCCATACGCTCGGCACGGCGCTGCGGCGCACCCTGCTGTCCTCGATCCACGGCCACAGCATCACGGCCGTGCAGATCGACGGCGTCAAGCACGAGCTCAGCACGCTGCCGTTCGTGCTCGAGGACATGACCGACATCGTCCTGAACCTCAAGCAGGTCGTGTTCAACCTGTGCGACGCGCCGGCGCACTGGGCCACCGTCTCGTCCTCGAAGCTCGGGCCGGTGACCGCCGGCATGATCAGCGGCCACCCCGAGCTGTCGGTCTTCAACCCCGACCACGTGATCTGCACGATCACCGAGCCGGGCAGCTTCAAGGGCAAGATCTACGTCGACACCGGCCGCGGCTACGTCGAGCGCGAGCAGCACCAGGTGCCGGACGAGGTCATCGGCGTGATCCGGCTGGACGCCAACTTCTCGCCCGTGACCAAGGTCAGCTACCGGGTCGAGGACACGCGCGTCGGCCAGCGCACCGACTACGAGAAGCTGGTCCTGGGCATCACCACCGACGGCAGCGTGCGACCCGAGGACGCCATCGCCTTCGCGTCGAAGATCCTGAAGGACCACTTCCAGCTCTTCATCAACTTCGACGAGGGCCCCATCGACGCCCGCGGCGACGACATCGACGAGGAGCAGGAGCGCCTGGTCGAGCTGCTGTCGCGCAACGTCGAGGAGCTGGAGCTGTCCGTCCGTTCGGCGAACTGCCTGAAGGCCGGCAAGATCCTGACCCTCTTCGACCTGGTGACCAAGAGCGAGCAGGAGATGCTCAAGTTCCGCAACTTCGGGCGCAAGAGCCTGAACGAGATCACCGAGATCCTGGAAGGCATGGACCTCGCCTTCGGCATGACGTTCGAGCCGGAGATCTGCGAGAAGGTCCGGCCCGGCAACCGGGACGCGTAAGAGAACCGACCAGGCCCGGCCCCGGCCGGTGGACAAAAGGAAGAAATCATGCGCCACAGCGTCAGAGGGCGGAAGTTCGGCCGCACCGCCAGCCACCGCAAGATGATGTTCCGCAACCTGGTGACGGAGCTGCTCCGCCACGAGCGGATCCAGACCACCACCGAGAAGGCGAAGGAAGCCCGTTCCGTCGCCGAGCGGCTGATCACCTACGCCAAGGCCGGCGACCTCAACTCGCGGCGCATGGCGGCCCGCAAGCTCACCGACCCGGTGGTCCTGCAGAAGCTGTTCGACGTGCTGGGCCCCCGCTACGCCGACCGCCCCGGCGGCTACACGCGCGTCCTGAAGATGGACGGTCCCCGCCGCGGCGACAACGCGGACATGGCGATCCTCGAGCTGGTCACCGGCGAGGTCCCGCACAAGCCGCGCAGCGCCGCGAAGCCCCCGCTGGCCGGCTAGCCGGCGGACGGGCTCGCGCCCGCCACGACCTACCGACGCACCGCGAGGCCTCCGGACCCACGTCCGGGGGCCTCTTCGCGAACGGGGCCAAGCCGGGGTTGACATGACGGCTGCGAGGGCTTTGCATTGCAGCGGACGGGCCGCGGGCCCGTCCTGCGCGAACGCCTCCGCTGCGGGAAGGCGCCCGCACCGCGCCAACAAAGGAACCATCGATGAGCGCACCGACCCTGCTGACCGCGGGCATCACCGGCCTGGGCATGAGCTTCCCCGAGCGGCGGCTGACCAACGCCGACCTCGAGAAGATGGTCGAGACCGAGGACGCCTGGATCGTCGAGCGGACCGGCATCCGCGAGCGCCGGATCGTCGAGCGCGGCGTCCCCGCCTCGCACCACGGCGCCCTGGCGGCGCGCGAGGCCCTGGCCCACGCCGGCCTGACTCCCGCCGACGTGGACCTGATCCTGGTGCCGACCGTCACGCCGGACATGATGTTCCCGTCCACGGCCTGCGTCATCCAGGACCTGATCGGCGCGAAGCGGGCCTGGGGCTACGACATCAGCGCCGCCTGCAGCGGCTTCATCTTCGCCCTGCAGGCCGCCCGCGCGCAGGTCCAGACCGGCGCGGTCAAGACGGCCCTGGTGATCGGCACCGAGGTCATGAGCAGCATCGTCGACTGGAAGGACCGCAACACCTGCATCCTGTTCGGCGACGGCGCGGGCGCGGCCGTCGTGCAGGCCGTCGACCCGGCCCTGGGCGGCATCGTCGACGCGGTCCACTACATCGACGGCGCGGGGGGCAAGCACCTCAACATGAAGGCCGGCGGCAGCCTGAACCCGGCCAGCGAGCAGACCGTCCGCGACGGGATGCACCACATCTACCAGGAGGGGAAGGAGGTCTACCGCTTCGCCGTGCGCGGCATGGCCGACGTCGCCCTGGAGATCGTGCAGCGGAACCACCTGACCCCCGCGGACATTCAACTGCTCGTGCCGCACCAGGCCAACATCCGCATCATGGAGGCCGCGCAGAAGCGGCTGGGCCTGCCCGACGAGAAGGTGGCCGTGACCATCGACCGCTTCGGCAACACCACCTCGGCGAGCATCCCCTCGGCCCTGAAGGTGGCCTGCAACGAGGGCCGCGTGAAGAAGGGCGACCACGTGGTGCTGGTCAGCTTCGGCGCCGGCTTCACCTGGGGCGCCACGCTGCTGCGCTGGTGCATCGATTGACGGGAGCGCGATGATCGAGGCCGCCGGACTGACCAGGACCTTCGGCAGCGTCCAGGCCCTCGACGGCCTCACCTTCCGCGTGGAAAAGGGCGAGATCGTGGGCTTCGTCGGCCCCAACGGCGCCGGCAAGACCACGACCATGCGCATCCTCACCTGCACCCTGCCGCCGACCGGGGGGAGCGCCCGGGTGGCCGGCTTCGACGTGACCGAGTCGCCGGACGAGGTGCGCCGCCGCCTGGGCTTCATGCCCGAGAACGTCCCGCTCTATCCCGACGCCACGGTGGACGAGCTGCTGCGCTACACGGCCGAGCTGAAGGCCGTGCCGACGGCGGGCCTGTCGGCGCACCTGGACGCGGTCGTCGAGCGCACCGGCGTCGGCGAGGTGCGCGGCCGCCTGGTCGGCAACCTGTCGAAGGGCTACCGGCAGCGCGCGGGTCTCGCCCAGGCCCTGGTCGGGGACCCCGAGATCCTGATCCTCGACGAGCCCACCTCCGGCCTGGACCCCTCGCAGATCGTCGAGATCCGCGAGCTGATCCTGGGCTTCCGGGGCGAGCGGACCGTGCTGGTCAGCAGCCACATCCTCGGCGAGATCGCGCGCACCTGCAGCCGGGTCCTGATCGTCGACCGCGGCCGGCTCGTCGCCGAGGCGGGGCCGGACGACCTCGCCGGCGCCGGCGACCTCGAGGCGCTGTACCTGCGGCTGACCGGCGCCGCGCGCGGCCGCGCCGGGGAGAAACCGTGAAGCGGGCGCTGCGGGCCATCGCCCGCCGCGAGGCCGGCTCCTTCCTGCGCAGCGCCATGTCGCCGACGGCGGCGATCGCCTTCCTGCTGCTGTCGGGGATCTCCTTCGTCAACATCCTGCTGGAGTACGACGCGCTGTCGCGCTCGGCCCTGACCTCCGGCCAGAGCGTGCGCGAGGGCTTCACCCTCGCGGCCGGCGTCGTGCAGCCGCTGGTCACGAGCATGACCCTGTTCCTGATGTTCGTCATGCCGGCGATCACGATGCGCCTCTTCGCCGAGGAGTACCGCTCCGGGCGCTACGGCCTGGTGATGACGTACCCCGTGGCCGAGCCGACGTGGGTGCTGGGCAAGTTCGCCGCGGCCTGGCTGCTGGGGCTGCTGCTGCTGGCCGCGGCCGGCGCCGACCTGCTGGTGCTCACCAGCTTCGCGGCGCCCGACGCCGGCGCCATGGCGGCGGCGCTGCTGGGGCTGTCCCTGGTCGCGGCACTGATGGCGTCCTGGGGCGTGTTCTTCTCGACGCTGCAGCCGTACCAGATCGTCAGCTACATCCTATCGTTCGCCTTCCTGACGCTGCTGTTCACCGCCGGCAACCTGGAGCCGTACCTGCCGCGCGCGCTGGCGCCGCTGGCCAGCGGCCTGTCGCTGCCCGAGCACTTCGCCCGCTTCGCGCGGGGCGCCGTGGGCGCCCGCGACGTGCTGTACTTCCTGTCCTGGACGGCGCTGGGCCTGGCCGCCGCCGCGGCCTCCCTGGCGGGACGCCGGCTGGCCGGCGCGCGCCGCGCCGCGCGCTGGGCGACGCCCCTGGCGCTGGCGGCCCTGCTGGTGGTGCTGGACCTGGCCGCCGCGCGCGCCCCGCTGGTCTGGGACTGGACCCGCGACCGCGGCAACAGCCTGTCGCCGCAGACGGTGCGCGTGCTGTCGGTCCTGGACCGCGAGGTCGAGGTGGCGGCCTTCTACCAGCGCCTGGACCCGCGCCGCCGCGCCGTCGAAGCCATGCTGACCTCCTTCGGGGACCGCATGCCGGGCCTCGCGTCGCAGGTCTTCGATCCCGAGACCGACCTGGCGCGCGTCCAGGAGTACGGGGTGACCACCGAGCGCTCCGTCGTGGTGACCTGCGGGGAGCGTCGCCGGCGGCTGCTCGACCCGGACGAGACCGCGCTGGTCAACGCCCTCTACCGCGTCGTGAGCGGGTCGCGGCCGGTCGTCTACCACATCCAGGGGCACGGCGAGCGGCGGCTCGACGACCGCGACCGCATCGGCATGTCCGCCTACGCCGACGCCGTCGCCCGCGAGGGCTACGTCCTGCGCACCCTGCTGCTGCCCGCGGCCCCGGAGATCCCCGCCGATGCGGCGGTCGTCGCGCTGGCCAGCCCCCGCGAGGACTTCTCGGCCGCCGAGCTCGCCGCCCTCGACCGCTTCCTGGCCCGCGGCGGCGCGCTGCTGCTGATGCTCGACCCCGGCACGCCGCCGTCGGTGGCGGCCTGGCTGCGCCGCTTCAACGTCGGCCTGGGCGACGATTTCCTGGTCACCGCGTCGCGCGCCAATGCCCAGCTGCGCGTCGACGAGCTGTTCATGGTCACCGCCGCCTACGGCCCGCACGAGATCACGCGCGGGCTCGACGGCATGGTCACGCTGTTCCCGTTCTGCCAGTCGCTGACGCCGCTGGCGCCGGCCGTGCGCGGGGTCGAGGCCCGCACCCTGATCCTCTCCGACGAGGACAGCTGGTCGGAGTCCGATCAGGAGGCCGTGGCGCGCGGGCGGCCGGTCTTCGACGAGGGCCGGGATCGGGCGGGGCCGCTGCCCTTCGTGGTGGCCCTGACGGTGGCGCGCGATCCGGACGCCGCCGCGGATCCCCTCGCGGCGCCGGAACTCCCGGCCGACACCGAGGTCACCCGCCGCCTGCGCGAGCTCGACAAGGTCGGGGCCGACGGGCCGCGGTCGGTGATCCGCGAGACGGAGGACTCCCGCCTGGTGGTCTTCGGCGACGCCGACTTCGCGGCCAACTCGGCCCTGAACCTCTACGGCAACCGCGACCTGCTGCTCAACACCCTGGGCTGGCTGTCCCGCGACCAGGTCCTGATCGCGGCGCGCGCCCCCGGCGCCGGCGGCGAACCCCTGATCCTCACCGCCACCCAGCGCCGGCTGGCCGGCTGGATCTGCGTCGCGGCCTGGCCCCTGGTCGTCGGGCTGCTGGCCGCGGCGGTCGTCGTGCGGCGGCGCCGCCACCACTGACCCGTCCGCCGGAGGGCTCCGTGAAGTTCCGCTTCGGCCTGCTGCCCCGCGGCTTCTGGATCCTGCTGCCGATCCTGGCGGCGGCGACGGTGCTGTACCTGCGCGGCGGTGAACGCCGCGACGAACCGGGCGGCGACCGCCTCTTCCCGTTCCTCCTCGACGAGCTAAGCGCGTGTGAGATCCACGGGCCCGACCGGCACGTCGTCCTGCTGCGGACCGCACGGGGCTGGCGTCTGGACGGCGACGTCCGCGACCTGCCCGACCCCGATTCCGTCGAGCGGTTCATCGAGACCATGCAGACGTCGGAACGCTCGCCGCAGATCGCCGGCGCGGCGGGTGACCCCGCCTACGGCCTGAACGGACCGGACACCTGGCGCCTGGCGGTGACGACGCCGCAAGGCAGCGGCGCCGTCACCATCGGACACCGCAACCCCGTCACCGGGCACAGCTACGTCCGCGACGAGGGCGACGGTCGGGTCTACGTGGTCGCCGCGGCGCTGCCCGCGCTGCTGGCCACGCTGCCGGACGCCCTGCGGGCCCGCGACCTGTGGCCGCTCTTCGAACCGTCTGGCATCGACACCGTGCGCGTGCGGGCGCCGGGCGCCCCCGCGGCCGACCTCTACGCCCGCGACGGCGACCGGCGGTGGTGGCTGCGTCGACCCGCCGACGACCTGGCCCGCTCGCCGGCCGCGCAGCGCTACCAGGCCCACCGCGCCGACCGCCGGCGCGACGCCGGCGGGACCACCTGGTACCGCGCCCGCGACAACTCCCTGCTCAACCTGCTGTCGCTGCTGGCGGACGTCCGGGTGCTGGAATTCCGCGACCCGTCGGCGAGCGTGACGCCGCCGACCGCCGGGGAGCTGACGGTGATCGCCAGCGGCGCGGACGGGCAGCGGCACGAGGCGGTGTTCGGCGAACCGGCCGGCCAGGAGCGCGTCCTGGGTCGACGCGACGGCGGCCGCGCCTCGCTGGTCATGACGGATCAGCCCCTGCGGAACTGGCGGGCCGACCTCGCGTCGTCGCTGCACCTGGGGCTGCTGACCGCCACGCTGGCGGCCGCGGATTCGTTCGCCCTGTCGTCGCCGGGTCTCGGCGGGGTCGTGGTGGCGAAGTCGGGCGAGGTCTGGCGCGTGGTGCGGCCGTCCGGCAGCTCCCGGCTCGACGAACTGGCGGGCGACGTCGTGGTGCTGTTCGACCGCACGGACATCCAGGACGTCCTGCCGACGGTCGCCGGCGGGCCCGACCCGCTGGACGGCGGTGATCCCGTCTACGAGCTGACGGCCTGGCTGCCCGGCACCCAGGCGGCGATGGTCCGGCTGGGCGTGGCCGACGGGCGCGCCGCGGCCCTCGTGACGACCGCGACGAGGGCGCCGGCAAGAGGAAGGGCGCCCGACGGGGGCGCCCTGTTCGTGGTCGATCCGGAGATCCTGACGTCGCTGCGGACCTTCCTGCTCGCGGCCGCCGAAAAGCCCTAGGACGAGGGCTGGGTCAGCGAGGCCAGCAGGTTGCCGTCCGCGACGGGCACCAGCGGCATCATCACGGCCATCATGTGCGTGCCGCTGCCGGCGGGCTGCGAGCCCAGGCAGTAGCTGTAGAGGGCCGCGGTGGCCTGGTAGGAAGCCAGGTGCTCGCGCTCGATCGGCTCGGACGCGGGCAGCTTCAGCGTGCGCGGGTTGACCCAGGTGCCGTCCTTGCGGACGCGGTAGTCCAGGTGCGGGCCGGTCGCCGTGCCCGTCGCGCCGACGTAGCCGATGACCTCGCCCTGGCGCACCCGCGCGCCCTTGCGCAGGCCGTCGGCGAAGCGCGAGAGGTGCAGGTAGTAGGTCTCGTACGAGCGGTTGCTGTGCACGATCTTCACGTAGCGCCCGTTGCCGCCCTCGTAGGCCGCCTCGGCCACCACGCCGTTGCCGCCCGCGCGCACCGGCGTGCCGACGGGCGCGGCGTAGTCGACGCCGTAGTGGGGCATGTAGCGCCCGTGCACCGGGTGCAGCCGCCGCGGCGAGAACTCGCTGGAGATGCGGGCGTACTCGATGGGGGCCCGCAGCAGCTGCTTCTCGAGGCTGAGGCCCTCCTCGTTGTAGTAGCCGATGCTGCCGTCGGGCTGCACGTAGCGGTAGCCGCGGTGGGTGTGGTCGGCGCTGGTGTACTCCACGGCCAGGATCGGGCCCGTGCGCAGGAACCGGCCGTCGCGCCGGATTTCCTCGTACAGCACGCGGAACGTGTCGCCGCGGCGCATGTCGCGGCGGAAATCCATCTCCCAGCCCAGGATGTCGCCCAGCTTCGAGGCCAGGGCGGTCGGCGCGCCGGCCTCCTCGAGGCTCTCGAACAGCGAGGCGTTGACGATGCCGCAGACCACGGTCGGGACGTGCTCGACCGGGTAGGTCAGCTCGAAGGCCTCGTAGGAGCCGTCGGTGCGGCGCTGCATCGTGATGTAGGATTCCTGGTCCTCGAGGTCGAAGCGCAGGCGCTCGATCTTCCCGCCCGCGCCCATGGCGTAGTGGAAGACGTCGCCGCGGCGGACCTTGCCCAGGTTGCGGTAGGGCTTGCAGGACTGCACCAGGGCGATGACGTCGTCGTGGTCGCCGCCGAGGGCCCGCAGGGCGTCGTAGAAGGTCTCGTTGCGCTTCAGCACGAGCTGGCGTTCCGCCGACTCGGCGGGCAGTTCGGGCAGGCTGCCCGCTTCGTTGCCGACCACGTTGACGAGCGTTCCGGATTCGAGGGCGTCGGTCCCGGGGCGGAAGTCGGGGTCGAGCAGGGCGGCGGCGTGGTCCCCGCCGAAGCGCTCGGGGGGCGCCGACGGCAGGATATCCGCCAGCACGTAAAGCACGGCGGCGGTGGAGATGATCGCCCCGAGGGCGAAGATGCGACGCTGGGTGATGGAACGGAGCAGGACGAGCCTCCTTGCCTGGGACGGTTCAATGGTCCAAGATGACCGTCGGGCACCTGTTTGATCAAGTCATTTCTTGCAACGCGATTGGGGAATATACCCCAATCCAGGGCAAGATGCCACCATTCCCGGGAGAATCGATGTCAGAGCAAGTCCAGGACCGCCGGCGGGCCCTCCTCGAACTCCACGTCCACCTGGAAGGTTCCCTGTCCCCGGAGCTCCTGCGGGCCCTGGCGGAGCGCTACGGGCAGCCTGGGGTGCCGGCTGCCTGCCTGGCGCCGGACGGGTCCCGCTACCTGCCGGTCGCGGGGTTCGCCCAGTTCCTGGAGCGCTACAAGGCGGTCGTGTCGTTGCTGCGGACGCCGCGGGACTACCACGAGGCGGCGCTCGGGCTCGGGGCAGCTCTGGCCGGGCAGGGGGTGGTCTACGCCGAGGTGACGGTGGGGTACGGGGTCATGCACCGGCAGGGCGTGGCCGTGGAACCGGTGCAGCGCGCGTTGCACGAGGCCGCGGCGCAGGTGGCGCAGGAGCTGGGGGCCACGATCCTCTGGCAGGCCGACGCGGTGCGGCAGTGGGGGGTGGACGCGGCCTGGCGGGCGTTGGAGGCGGCGATGCGGTGCGGGCGCGGCATGGGGGTCGTCGCCTTCGGGGTCGGGGGGGACGAGACCGCGTTGCCGGCCGGCGACTTCGCGCCGCTGCTGGCGGCGGCGAAGCGGGAGGGGTTCGGCACGACGCTGCACGCCGGGGAGACCGGGGGGGCGGCGTCGGTGCGCGACGCGGTGCTGGCGGGGGCGCAGAGGATCGGGCACGCGACGGCGGCGGGGGGGGCGCCGGAGGTGCTGGCGTTGATGGCGGGGGCGGGGGTGTTCGCGGAGCTGTGTCCGGGGAGCAACGTGGCGACCGGGGCCGTGGAGAGGTTCGAGGAGCATCCGTTGCGGGCGTTTCTCGCGGCGGGGGTGCCTTGCTGCTTGAATACGGATGATCCGGCAATGTTCGGGCTCGATATGCGAGGTGAATACGCTCGGGCGCGGGAGGTGCTTGGGCTGACGGATGCAGAGCAGCAACAGATGCAACAGCAGGCATTGGCGGCCTGTTTTGCGCCGATAGAAGTCAGCGCTGGCATTGGCGCCATGCTCGGAACGAATCCATGATTGATCCCGCATCCCATGAAGATGACGTCTGTTAAAGAGCGGTTGTGACGCTCCTTGAAACACGAATCTGTATCCCTACTTGACCCGAGCTCAAGCGATCCCGGCTGTTGATCAGGCTGAAATACGCTCCATCGGGCATTTGAAGTGCTATAATCTACAGGGAGTAGAGCAGAGTTTGTGTATCGAGACTGTTCAAGATCAAGGGAAGCGCCTGACAGCTTCATCGCTCGGGAGTCAACAACCGGACGATGAGGTGCGAATGTCATCAGATGGCAAGATCGCATGCCATTGTGGCCGGATCTTCATTTCATCGGTTTCAGAGCAGATGAGTCTTCCATGGAACGAGGGGCAACGATGCGCCGGTTCATCATTCTCATACTGATTTTCTCATCGTCTTGGATCACCGCCGCCCTTGCGTTGGAATGCGTGGACTATCGTGATCATCTCCATCGGATCGGTACCGTGGAGCTCGGCGAAAATGCTTATCATGTCGTACTCGTTGGTGATCATGCGATCGTGCCGGTCCAGTCGGGACTTCTGGTCTTCGATATTGCCGATCCACGTGCCATGGTTCGTGTAGGGGGGTGCGACTGGGAGTCGTTCTTCGCGATCGCCATGATGGCCGAAGGGGGATTTCTGTATGTGGCGGGCAGAGACTTCGGATCCGATCCCGGTAACAAGCTCTCCGTATACGATATTACGGACATCACCCACCCTGTTCCGGTGGCGTCCTCGGATCTGGATAATTATCCCCGTTCGTTGGCCATCGCGAACGGGCACCTGTACCTGACGCTGTTCGATCGGCTCTGTATCTACGACTTGGCTGATCCCGCTGAGCCGGTGTTGGCCGCCGAGTACTTCGAACATTGCGGCAATGGCCTGCAGGGCATAACGATCGAGGGAGATCTGGCCTACATGGTGAACGGGGTGCCGCAACTCGCAATCCTCGACGTCAGCGACCCGACGCAACCTCGATATCTTGGCGGCGCGTACGGGACGGCAAGGGAAATGGAAGATGTCTGCATCAAGGGCGATTATGCGTATGTTTCGAATTGGGACGACGGTGTCGCTGTATACGATGTGTCGGATCCGTGCGCACCCGTCATGGTTGATGAAGTTCGACTGACATCCGAGTGCCATCGTGTCGGGATCAATGGTGACTTTTTATATGCCTCGACTTCCTGCACTTCGGATAGCGGACTTTGGGTCATCGACGCTTCCGACGGAGCGCACCCCCGAGTGGTCAATTATACCGCGTTGTCGACCTGCCCTCAAGACTTCGGCTTCCTTGGCGATCACGCCTTCGTGGTAACCTTCGCCCATTATCATGGTTCATTCCTGGAATCAGTGGACATCACCGCGCCGGAGTCCGTGCCTGGGGGACAAGAATGGGACTTGGGCACGATGGCTCATAGCGGACTCGCCTGGCGCGAGCCATATATCTTCACGTCCGGGTTCGATACTGAGGGGCATTCATATCTGCTGTCGGCGAGAATCTCTGCTTGGGGTGCGCTCAGTCGCGTGGGGCGCTGCGAAGTTCCATATGGTCCCGTCGCTATCGCCCTGTGTGGCGATTACGTCTATGTCTCTTGTCGCGGTGTCTCTATCGTCGAAACTGATGGCAGCGGCCAATTGCATCCTGTCGGCTATGTGCAGTTTGGACCTCCTCTACTTGGAACGGGTCAAATCGTCATCCGCGGCGACTATGCCTATGTGGTGACGATTCCGGGCGGCATCCACATACTCGACGTCTCAAACCCGGCGGCTCCGGTCATCCTGGGTATGCGTTGCGGGGGAGAGAGAATTGTCGCCATGAAGATCGTCGGCGATCGCATCTACCTGGCACGGGGCGGGACCACCGGTGTGGGAGAGATCGAAATTTGGCAGTTAGTCGATCCGTTGCAGCCGCTTTTGCTGGGGACGTACAGCGTCGGGGATTATGTCAAGGATCTGGATGCCCGCGACCAGCGCCTATACGCAAGCATCGCGAATACCATGTGCGACCGATTGTTGGTTCTTGATATCACATGCCCCGAATCACCGCGACTGCTGTCGTCCCTTCTTGGGGTGAGCGGTTATGTGACTGTGACGGACGGCGCAGCATACGTCGCAGGTTGGAACGAGTTGAACATCGTCGATATCCGGAACGACCATTCTCCGGAGCAGATAGGGAGCCTGAGGTACGGCGCGCTCGATATGGTCGTGACTGACGACTTCATCTTCATGTCGAACAACTCCGGCCTGGTCGTCGCCCCGAGGCAATGTGCACTGGAACAATGGACGACGGTGCCGATCGACATCCGACCCGGCTCGGAGACGAATGTCATCAACTGCAAGGGCAGCCATGGCGTGATCCCGGTGGCGATCCTCTCCACGCCGCGGTTCGATGCTCTCGACATCGATCACGCGACGGTCCGTTTCGGCCCGGCGGGGGCCGCCGAGGCCCACGGCAGGCAGGGCCGCGTCATACGCCATGAAGAGGATGTCGACGGAGATGGCGACCTCGATCTTCTCTTCCATTTCCGAAACCAGGACACCGGCATCCGGTGCGGCGACACCACGGCGGAATTGACCGGCGCGACCTTCGACGGCTGGGCGATCAGGGGGTCGGACACCGTCGCCACGGTGCCGGATCCGGACGAAGGCGGCGGGGATGATCGCCGTAGTATCGTTCAGGGCGCGACCGGGCTCGAAGGCCAGCTTCGCCGTGCCACCGGTTGCGGCCCGAACCCGTTCAATCCTTCGACCATGATCTGGTACGTGACCGAGGCGCCGGACCGTGTGTCGCTCGTGATCTACGATATGGCCGGACGGCGTGTGGCCGTGCTACGCGAAGGTGTCGAAGAACCTGCGGGCTACCACGAAGTCACCTGGAACGGCCGCGATGAATCCGGCCGCTACGTTCCGGCCGGAACCTATATCTATCGACTCCAGGCTGGCGAATATGTCGATACGAAGAGATTGACCCTGGTCAAGTGAGTCCAGCAGGCATGTCGGGGGGCACTCAAGACCCCGCCCGGTCGTGACGGAACAGGCCCTCCGCGTGACCCGCGATGGGGGTGCTCCACTTCACGGCAACGATGCGTATGTGGCTGTGCACCAGGAAGGACTCTGCATCCCCGACATCTCTGAACCGACGACCCCGATCCGCGCCGGCGTATGTTGAGCAGCCAGTCAGCTGAAGCGCATCAGGCGCTGGTGGTGTGCTTCGCCCCGCAGGAGGTCGGCGACCGGATTGCCGTCGGGCTCGAGTCGACGATCCGCGCTCAATGCTGCCGCCCCCAGCTCAGGTCGGCTGCTCCCCGGGCTCTCCGTGGACACGCCGCAGGTAGGCGCTGGAGATGTCGGCGCGTCTCACGATGCCGACCACGCGCCGCGAAGGTCCGGCGTCCAGCACGGCCAGGTCGGTCCGATCGCTCAGCACAAACAGTTCCAGGGCCTTGTCCAGCGAGTCGTCCGGCTTGAGCGTGGGCGCGGTCGTGCACATCAGGTCTGCGGCCACCAGCAACTGGTCTAGCGACGGTGAGCGGGCGGCGAGGTGCACGTCCTCCAGGCTCAGCATGCCCAGGTAGCCGCCGTCGTCCGTGGTCACGGGCAGGCCGTTGTTCGCCGATGCGTTCAGCCGGTCGAGGATCCGCGGCAGCCGATCCTGCGGCCGCATCGTTGCGACGGCCGTCTCGGGCGCGAGGAATTCTCCCACGTTAATGCCGGCCAGCACGTCCCGCACGTAGTCGCCGCGGTGGGCCGGCGAGAGGGACCGGCTCGCGACCTGCGACCGGTAGAGGGACTGCTCGTCCGAGAGCAGGAACGAGAGCGTGCAGACCCAGAGCGCCGGCAGCAGCAGGCTGTAGTTGCCGGTCATCTCGCTGACGATGACCAGGGTGGAGATGGGCGTCTTGGCGGCGGCGGCGAAGAAGCCGGCCATGCCGACGATCACGAAGCTGGCCGGATGCGGCACCAGGGTCGGCCAGAAGTGCCGCAGGACCAGCCCCAGGGCGCCGCCGCCGCAGCCGCCGATCACCATCGAGGGACCGAAGACGCCGCCCGAACCCCCGCTGCCGATGGTCAGGCCCGTGGTCAGGATCTTGCCCAGGGCGATCACCAGCAGCACCAGGGCGAACCGCAGGTCGTCCGCCACCGGTGCGGAGGATGACAGCACGCCCTGCAACGAGCCGTAGCCGGAGGACAGGACGGCCAGCAGATCCTGGTCGCGCCCGAACGCGGCGTAGAGGCCGACGGCGACCAGCCCGGCCCCGAACGCGCCGACCGCGGGCTTCACCGGGCGAGGCAGGGGCAGACGCCCGAAGATGTGGGCGAGACCATAGAAGCTCCGGGTGTAGAGCATCGCCAGCGCCGCCATGAACAGCGCCAGCATCAGGTAGGCGAGCAGCTGACTGGGACTCTTGAAGCCGAGCGTGGCGACGACTTCGGGCGACAGCGTGAACAGCGGCGACCAGCCGAAGGCCAGGCCGAACGTGCAGTAGGCCGCCGTGCTGGCCAGGGCCGCCGGGACGATGACGTCGGATTCGAAGTCGGTGGAGCGGTAGAGGATTTCGGCCGCGAACAAGGCGCCGGCCAGCGGCGCGCGGAAGATCGCCGCCACGCCGGCGCCGACCCCAGCCGCCATCAGGATCCGCCGCTGCGCCGGCTGCAGGCGGAACAGCTTCCCGACCAGCGATCCGAATCCGGCGCCGATCTGGGCGATGGGCCCCTCGCGACCGCCGGAACCGCCGGTGCCGATCGTGATCGCGCTGGCGACGAGCTTGACCAGCGGCACGCGCGGCCTGATCACGCCCTGTCCTTCGTGGAAGGCGGCGATGGCGGCGTCCGTCCCGTGGCCCTCGGCTTCGGGAGCCAGCTTGTACACCAGCAGCCCGCTGAGCAGACCGCCCGCGACCGGCACCACCAGCAGCCACCATGGGTGCAGCGTCCGCACGGCGGCGGCCAACAGCGGCGGCTCCCCGCCGGGGTGGTGCGGCTGGTATCCGGCGATGCCGCCCAGTACGTAGTGTGCGGTCAGCTGGCAGGCGATATAGAACGCGATGGCGCCGAGGCCGGCGACCACCCCCACCATCAGCGACAGGCCCATCATCCGGACCTGGGGCCGCAGTCGCTGCTGCCCGAGTCCCCAGAACTCGGGCAGCCATCGCAGCGGGTGCGGGCTCGAAGCAGGTGGAGGCGCCGAGTGGTCCAGCATGAATCGTCCCTGGCTCCGTGGTAAAGGACGGCTTCGGTGCGTGGTGTGGCGATCGCGAGGTATCAGGTCAACCCGTCCGTCAACGCCTGCAGCCGCTCGACCTCGGCTGCGATGACATCGGGATCCAGCCTGGGGAACAGGATCTCCGGCGTCCCCAGCACCCTCCCGGCCGGCAACGCCTCCAGCCCCTCCGCCCAACCGCCGTGGTGCAGGTCGGACTCCATCCCCAGCCACCCCCACACCTTCGTCATGCTGAACGGCACCACCGGCGCCAGCATCACCACGATCTGCCGCACGATCTGCAGCGTGACCGCGATCGAGACGCCGCAGCGCGCGAGGTCGTCCTTGCGGCTGCGGAAGGGGGCCGACTCGTCGAAGTAGCGGTTGCCGGCCTGGCCGGCCGCGAAGGCCTCGTCCAGCGCGGCGCGGACCTCGAAGCGCTCCATGCGCTCGGCCCAGCGCCCGCGGCAGGCGGCCACCTCGTCCAGGGCGGCGCGGTCCAGGTCGGTCAGGTCGGCCTCGGTCCAGGCGGGCACGCGCCCCTCGAAGTACTTGTGCGCGAAGGTGAACACGCGGTTGATGAGGTTGCCGAAGTTGTTGCCCAGCTCGTTGTCGGAGCGCGACTGCAGACCCTCCCAGGTGAAGTTCGTGTCCTTGGTCTCGGGCAGCGTGCGCGCCAGCGTGTAGCGCAGCGTGTCCGCGCTGAAGCGCTGCAGGAAGTCGGGCAGCCAGACGGCGTAGCCGCGGCTGGTGGACAGCTTGTTGCCCTCGAGGTTCAGGAACTCGTTGGCCGGGACGTTGTCCGGCAGCACCCAGGGCTCGGAGTGGTGCATCAGCATGCCGGGGAACATGATCGCGTGGAAGACGATGTTGTCCTTGCCGATGAAGTGGACCAGGCGCGAGCCCGGGTCCTGCCACCAGAGGCGCCACGCCTCGGGGTCGCCCCGCGCGGCCGCCCACTCGCGCGTCGCGGAGATGTAGCCGATGGGCGCGTCGAACCAGACGTAGAAGACCTTGCCCTCGTGGCCGGGCAGGGGCACCGGCACGCCCCAGTGCAGGTCGCGGGTGGCGGCGCGCGGCTGCAGGCCGTCCTGGAACCAGCCGCGGCAGTAGTTCAGGACGTTCTCCTTCCACTCCGGGTGCGTGGCCAGCCAGGACTCCAGCTCCGGCTGCCAGGCGTCCAGGGGCAGGTACCAGTGGACCGTGGCGCGCTTCTCCAGCGGCGAGTTGTCCAGCACGCTGCGCGGCTCGATCAGCTCGTCGGGGTTCAGCGACGAGCCGCACTTCTCGCACTGGTCGCCGCGGGCGCCGGGGCTGTGGCACTGGGGGCAGGTGCCCTCGATGTAGCGGTCGGCCAGGAAGCGGCCCTGGGTCGGGCTGTAGAACTGCTCGCTCGACTTCTGCACCAGCACGCCGCGGCGGTGCAGGTCCAGGAAGAAGGCCTGGCTGGTCTCGGTGTGGATGGCGCGGCTGGTCTGCGAGAAGTTGTCGAAGGTCATGCCGAAGCCCTCGAACGAGGCCTTGATCGAGGCGTGGTTGCGGTCGACCAGCTCCTGGGGCGTGATCCCCTGCTTCTCGGCGGTCAGGGTGATCGGCACGCCGTACTCGTCGGTGCCGCAGATGAACAGCACGTCCCGCCCGCGCAGCCGCAGGTAGCGCGCGTAGACGTCGGCCGGCAGGTAGGCGCCCGCGAGGTGCCCGAGGTGGATCTCGCCGTTGGCGTAGGGCAGGGCGGCGGTGACGAGCGTACGCTGGAAATTGCTCACGGATCCTCCGCTGGGGGTCGCGTCCGGGGCCGGCAGGCCTTATGATCCGGGCAACCTTAAGCGATGGGGCCGCGGCCCCGCAAGGAGCCATCCGGTCCGGGGAGGTCGACGTTGGATCTGGGCATGAAGGGACGGGTGGCGCTGGTGACGGCCGGCTCGCGCGGCTTCGGCCGGGCCGTGGCCGAGGGGCTGGCCCGCGAAGGGGCGCGCGTCGCGCTGTGCGCCCGCGGCGCCGACGACCTGGCCGTGGCGGCGGCGGCGGTGGCCGCGGCCGGCGACGGCCGCGTGCTGGCCGCGCAGGTCGATGTCGCGGACGGCGAGGCGCTGGCCGGTTTCATCACCGAGATCGAGCACGCCTGGGGTCCGGTCGAGCTGCTGCTGGTCAACGCCGGCGGCCCGCCGGCGGTCGGCTTCCTGGAGGCGGACCTCGCGGCCTGGGAGGCGGCCTACCGCTTGAACCTCGAGAGCGCCGTGAAGGCCTGCCGGCGCGTGCTGCCCGGCATGATGGAGCGCGGCTACGGGCGCATCGTCGCGGTCACCTCGGTGACGGTCCGCCAGCCGCTCGACCACCTGACGCTCTCGAACGTGATCCGCCCGGCGGTGCACGCGCTGGTGAAGGACCTGTCCCGTCTGGCGGCGCCCCGCGGCGTGACCGTCAACTCCGTCGCGCCGGGCTTCCACCTCACCAGCGCGGTGGAGCGGCTGATCGCGCGCAAGCTCGCCGACGGCGCCGCCGCCACGCGCGAGGAGGCGCTGGCGGCCTGGGAGCGCGAGATCCCGGCCGGGCGTCTGGGCCGCCCCGACGAGCTGGCGGCGCTGGTCCTGTTCCTGATGTCGCAGGGGGCGTCCTACGTCACCGGCCAGTGCGTCGCCTGCGACGGCGGCTGGGTGCGCGGCACGTTCTGACCGGCGGTCTTGACGTCCGGCGGAGCGCTGTTATATTAGCAGTCAATGAACTTGGAATATAAGGGAACGATGGGAGTCGCCGTGACGAAGGCCCTGATCATCCTCGCGATCTACCTCGCCCTGGTGCGCTGGGTCTTCCCGCGCCTGGGCGTGCCCACCTGAGGCGCCGCCAGCTGCTCGATCGGTGATCGGGCTCCGAAATCGAACGACGACGACCGACCGAAGACCGGGGGTGCGTGACATGCCCATGTACGAGTTCACCTGCCGCGCCTGCGGCGCCGAGTACGAGGAACTCTGCACGTCGACCGAGGCTGCGGCGGGAAAGGTCGCCTGCCCCGCCTGCGGCGCCCGCAAGTCGGAGCGCAAGCTCTCCACGTTCGCCAGCAAGGACGCCGGCGGCGGGAGCGGCGGCGGTTGCGGCCACGGCAGCCACGGCGGGTTCGGCTGAGCCCGCTAGCGGCAGGCACCACGCGTGTCGGGGCGCCCGGGGGGCGCCCTTTTTCATGCCGACGGCTTGGGGGCGGACTTGCGGAAGCGCGGCGCCAGCCACGCCACCAGCAGCGCCCACAGGCAGATCACGAACCCAAGGCCCAGGCCCGTGCCCACGAAGGTCAGCGGTGCGATGGCCGACTGCGCGCTCGATAGCCACTGCTGCGGCACGTTGGACAGGAACAGGCGGTGGAAGATCAGGCCGAACACCACGCCCATGGCGAGGCTGCCGACCAGGGTCAGGATGAGGCCGACGCGGACGCTCTGCATGCTGGCACCTCCGGATGACGATTCGGAACGACGCCGCGCATCCTAGCAGCCCGTCCCACGTATGTCTCTAGTCGTGGCCACGAATCCGTCGATGCGACTCGATGCTGTCCGACTCGGATCCGCACTTCCTGTGGCGGCAGGGGTGTCCTGGAGGCCCTGGAGCCAGGATGGCGAAAGGGCCGGAAGGCCAAGCGAGCCGGGCACAGGAGGTGCCCGACGAGCGCCCCCTGCCGCCACAGGAAGTGCGGATCCGAGTCGCATCACATCGAGTTGACGGGTCCCGGCCGTCCCGGTACCATCCCGCGGGGGTTCCCGCCGCTCGCAGACCCATCCCGACAGGAGGCGACATGGCCTGGTGGATCTGGATCATCGTGGGCGCGATCCTGCTCGCCGCGGAAGCGGTCATCACCGCCGACTTCTACCTCGTCTTCTTCGGCCTGGCCGGGCTGATCCTGGGCCTGCTCGGGGTCTGCGGCCTGCACCTGCCGGCCTGGACGCAGTGGCTGCTGTTCGCCGTGCTGGCCGTGGCCGGACTGGTCCTGTACCGCGGCCCGCTGAAGCGCAAGCTGGCGAAGGTCGACCGGGCGATGGGCCCCGAGCTGATCGGCGAGATCGCCAGCGCCCAGGCGCCGATCCCGGTCGGCGCGCGCGGGCGCGTCGACCTGCGCGGCACGGCCTGGGATGCCCTCAACGACGGCGACGCCGACCTGGCCGCCGGCGCCCGTTGCCGGGTCAAGGGTGTGGACGGGCTGACCCTGCTCGTCCGTGCCGAGTGAACCGAACCGTTAACCGCCTATATCGGAGGACGCCATGGACACCATGATCGCCGCCGTCGTCGTCGTATTCCTGGTGCTGATCGTGATCGCCAGGACCGCGATCGTCGTGCCCCAGCAGTCCGCCTACATCGTGGAATACCTGGGCAAGTACCGCAAGACCATCCAGGCGGGCTTCCACATCCTGGTGCCCTTCGTCGAGAAGGTCGCCTACAAGCACAGCCTCAAGGAGCGGGCCTTCGACATCGCCGAGCAGGTCTGCATCACGCGCGACAACGTGCAGGTCGGCGTCGACGGCGTGCTGTACCTGAAGGTGCTCGACCCGCAGCGCGCGTCGTACGGCATCTCCGACTTCAACTTCGCCATCACGCAGCTGTCCCAGACCACGCTGCGCAGCGAGATCGGCAAGATCGACCTGGACCGCACCTTCGAGGAGCGCGCCACGATCAACCAGCAGGTGGTGCAGGAGCTGGACAAGGCGTCCGAGCCGTGGGGCGTCAAGGTGCTGCGCTACGAGATCAAGAACATCAACCCGCCGCGCGACGTGCTCAGCGCCATGGAGAAGCAGATGCGCGCCGAGCGCGAGAAGCGCGCCACGATCCTCACCAGCGAGGGCGAGCGCGACGCCCAGATCAACCGGGCCGAGGGCGAGAAGCAGCGGGTCATCAAGGAGTCCGAGGCCAACCAGCTGCAGCAGATCAACGAGGCGCAGGGCGAGGCCGCGGCCATCCTGGCCGTCGCCACGGCCACCGCCGAGGGCCTGCGCCAGGTCGCTTCGGCGCTCAGCACCCCCGGCGGCGATCAGGCCATGCGCCTGCGCGTGGCCGAGCAGTACGTCGGGGAGTTCGGCCGGCTCGCCAAGGTCGGCAACACGCTGGTCCTGCCGGCGAACCTCAGCGACGTGGGTGCGATGATCGCGCTGGCGACCAACATCGTGAAGGGCGGGTCCGCGGGCGAGGCGCGCTAGCGGCGCGTCCGGCGCAGGCGAGGCGGCGTCGGCGGCCGCCACGAGCGCCAGGGGAGGCGGCGGCCCGTCTCGTACAGGTGTTCGCCGGCCCAGATCACCAGCGCGCCCAGCATCAGGCCGCCGATGACGTCCACCACGTAGTGGTAGCGGCAGTAGACGGTCGCCGAGCAGAGCAGCGCGAACAGGGTCGACATCCACCAGCGGTGGCGCGGGAAGAGCCGCCAGACGTGCCACCAGGCCACCATCGAGGCGGCGACGTGGCTGCTCGGGAAGGCGGCGCCCAGGATCGCGCCGTTGGCGTGGATGTAGCGCATGACGTCGGTGAAGATCCAGCCCCCGACGGGGATCGGGCCGGTGCGGAAGTACTTCGGCCCCCACGCCGGGAAGAACGTGTACAGGGTGTAGCAGAGCAGCATCACGCCGCCCAGGTCGCGCGCGAAGGCGCGGATCGCGGGCCAGCGCCGGCCGGCGGGCAGACCGCCGTCGCGCACGATCATCGCCAGCACCAGCGGCGCCAGGGCGTAGTAGCTGAAATAGGCCATCTCCATCAGCTCGTGGAACCACGCCCACGGCCAGGCCCGGCTCCAGGCCAGGCTCGGCTGCAGCCCGAAGATCCTCTCCTCCCAGCCGATCAGCACCGGGTCGAAGCTGTCGTGGAACCCGTGGAAGACGATGCCCAGGTATTCCATCTCCGCGTAGAACAGCGGGAACGCGAACGGCAGGTAGATCTCGCCCAGGAAGCGCACCAGGGCCGAGCGCGACATGCGGGCCAGCGGCGGCAGGAACCACACGAAGAGCGCCGCGCCGAGGTGCCAGACCAGACGCTCGTAGGGCCGCGCCACGACGTCGGGGCGCAGCAGCGGGTAGATGCCGCTGACCACCAGGTACACCACGGCCCAGCGGTCCAGCTCGATGCGGAAGAGGGCCAGCGCCTGCAGCCTACGGCGCACGGAGCCATCCTTCACGGCGGTAGAAGTCCAGCGTCTCGGCGAAGCCCCGCGCCAGGTCGCGCGCGCCGCCGAAGCCCAGCTCGTCGCGCAGCCGGGAACCGTCGCAGACCCAGCCCGGCGCCGCGGCGTCGCGCAGGCGGTCGGCGGCCAGCAGCGGCAGCCGCTCGGCGCGCTCCCGGCCTGCCAGCACCGCGGCCAGCCGCAGCACGCCGACCGGCAGCCGGGTGCTGCGGACGCGGCGGCCCCAGGCGGCGCCCAGGGCGGCGGCCAGGGCGGCCGTGTCGTGGACGGCGCCGTCCTCGACGAACCAGGGCCCGCGGGCCCGCTCGTCCTCCAGCAGCAGGACCGCGGCCGCTGCCGCGTCGCGCCCGTCGAGCAGCGACAGGGCGCGGACGTTGCCCAGCTGCGCGGTCCAGCCGTGCTTCGCCGCGCGGAACAGCTCCAGGAAGGCCCGGTCGCGCGGGCCGTACAGGGCCGGCGGCCGCAGCGCGCAGGTGCGCAGCGGCCAGTCGCCCGCCAGCATCTGCTCGGCGGCCAGCTTGGAGCGGCCGTAGCCGGTGATCGGGGCGCAGGTGTCGCTCTCGCGGCGCGGGCGCTCCGGGCCGGCGGGGCCCGACGCGGCCAGGCTCGAGACCAGCACGAAGCTGCGCACGCTGCCCGCGCGCGCGGCCGCCTCCAGCAGGCGCCGCGTGCTCAGGACGTTGCCGCGGCGGTAGCCGTCCTCGTCGGGGGAGCGTACGACGCCGGCGCAGTGCAGGACGGCGTCGGCGCCGCGCACGAGCTCGTCCAGGCCGGCGGTGTCGGCGTCGTCGGGCAGCCCGCGCGGCGGCGCGAGCACCGCCGGCACGGTCGCGACGCGCGGGTCGAGCCAGCGGCGGTCGCTGGTCGGGCGCACCGCGGCGCGCACGGCGTGGCCGCGGGCCAGCAGCAGGTCGGCGAGGTGGCTGCCCAGGAAACCCGTGGCGCCGGTCAGCGCCACCAGACCGCGCGTGCCGGCGCCGGCGCTCATGACAGCGGCAGGTCGTAGATCCGGTAGGTCTTGTACACCTTGGCGCCCAGCTTCTCGAGGATGCGGTTCATGGTGGTGTTGTTCTCGAGGATCCAGCTGCATTCGCCGGCGGTGATGCCGCCCTTGACCGCGGCCTTGTAGCTGCGCAGGACCATCAGCACGTCCACGCCCTTGTGGCGGTGCTCGGGCAGCACGCCCATCAGCAGGGTGCGCGCGTAGACGATCTTCTTGCGGTCGGCGATGAAGCGGAAGATCCCGAAGGGGAACAGGCGGCCGCGGACGCGCTTGAGCGCCAGGTTGAAGTCCGGCACGGTCATGCTGAAGCCCACCGGCTCGCCCTTCCACTCGGCGATCAGCAGCAGGTTCTCGTTGACCATCGTCTTCATCTCGCGGCCCGCGAAGTAGAACTCGTCGGGGTCCATGGGGATGAAGCCCCAGTTCTCGTGCCAGCAGCGGTTGTAGAGCCCGCGGATCAGCTCGACCTCGTTGCGGAAGTCCTTCTTGTTGATCGGCCGCACGGTCAGGTCGCTCTCGCCCCGGAAGACCTGCTTCGCGTTCTCCAGCACGCGCGCGGGCAGCGTGAAGCCGTCGGCGGTGATGCGCCAGGCCCACAGGTCGCGGCTCTTGGCCAGGCCCGGGTACGACTCCAGCAGGTCCTGGTACCAGACCGGGTTGTAGGACATGCCGGTGACCGGGGACGACGGCTCGCCCGCGATCAGCAGGCCCGGGTTGTCGTGGTTGGTCGTGAAGTTCAGCGGCCCGCGCATGACCGTCATGCCCTGGCCGCGCAGCCAGTCCCGGGCGGTGTCGAGCAGGGCGTGGGCGGTCGCGCGGTCCCGTTCGCACTCGAAGAAGCCGAAGAAGCCCGTGGTCTCGTGCCAGTGGTCGTTGTGGTAGCGGTCGACGCAGGCGCCCACGCGCCCGACCACCCGGCCGTCGCGGCGCGCCAGCCAGAGCCGGGTCTCGGCGTGGCGGAAGAACGGGTTGTGGGCCGGGTCGAGGAACTCGCGCAGCTGCTTCAGCAGCGGGAAGACGTAGTGGGGGTCGTCGGCGTAGACGTCGTACGGCAGCTGCAGGAAGGCTTCGAGGTCGCGTTTGCCGGCGACGGGGGTGATCGCGATGCCCATGCGGTCTCCTCGGGGATCGGGTCAGACGACGCCCAGCTCGCGGCCCACGCGGGTCATGATGTCCATGGCCCGGTGCACCTCGTCCTCGGTGTGGGTGGCCATCAGGCTCAGGCGGATCAGGGCGTTGCCCTTCTCCACGGCGGGGGAGACCACGGGGTTGACGAAGACGCCCTCCTCGAACAGCCGCCCGCACATCTGGAAGGCCATCAGGTCCTCGCCGATGACCGCCGGGATGATGGGCGTGTTCGAGGGGCCGGTGTCGAAGCCGGCGTCCTGCAGGCGCTCCATCATGACCTCGGTGTTGCGCCACAGCTGCTTCAGGCGCCAATCCTCTTCGAGCATCACGTCGACCGCCGCGGAGACCGAGGCCACCGAGGCCGGCGGCATGCTCGCCGAGAAGATCAGCGAGCGTGCGATGTGCTGGATGAAGTGGATGGTGTCCTTGTCCGCGGCGATGAAGCCGCCGACCGAGGCCAGCGACTTGCTGAAGGTGCCCATGATCAGGGGCACGCGGTCGGTGACCCCGAAGTGGTCGGCGGTGCCGCGGCCCTGCTTGCCCAGCACGCCGACGCCGTGCGCGTCGTCGATCATCAGGACGGCGCCGTGACGCTCGGCCAGGTCCAGGATCTCCGGGATCTTCGCGATGTCCCCGTGCATGGAGAACACGCCGTCCACGACGATGAGCTTGCCGTCGGTGGTGCAGACTTCCAGGGTGTGGGCCAGCGACGCCATGTCGTTGTGCTTGTACTTCTTGACCTGCCCGAAGCTCAAGCGGGTGCCGTCGATGATCGAAGCGTGGTCGGTGCGGTCGACGATGACGGTGTCGTTGCGCCCGACCAGGGCGAAGATCGCCCCCAGGTTGACCATCATGCCGGTCGAGAAGACCAGGGCGGCCTCCTTGCCGACCAGCCGGGCCAGCTTCTCCTCCAGCTCGAGGTGGATGTCCAGGGTGCCGTTCAGGAGCCGCGAACCGGCGCAGCCGGTGCCGTACTTGTCCAGGGCCAGCTTGGCGGCTTCCTTCACCCGGGGGTGGTTCGTCAGGCCCAGGTAGTTGTTGCTCCCGAGCATGATGACTTCGCGGCCCCCGATCCGGACCGTGTTCTCCTGGGCCGATTCGATCACCCGGAAGTAATGATAGAGCCCGGCGGCCTGGAGATCCCTGGCCGTGGTGAATTGGGCGACCTTGTCCAGCAGACCCATGTTACCGTGTTCCTTGTTGAACCGTCGGCTGCACGTATTGAAAGCCGTTCTCGATTACGGGCGCAGTCGGCCCAGAACATATACGGGTTCGCAGCCGCATACCAATAAATTTAAGTCAGGTCGAAGCCGGCTCCCGGCGTCGCCCGACCGTCCTGCCGCTCCGGTGCAGCAGCCCCCGCGCTTCCCAGGCCAGGAACGCGGCCATGGCGATCAGCCCGGCGGCGATGCCCGCCAGCAGCCATTCCCCGTCGCGCAGGAAGCCCGCGCACTGCCACCCCAGAGCCCCGATCGTCGTCGCCAGCATGAACAGCGCGGGCACGAGGGTGGCGGCGCGTGGCTTGTGCAATCCGACCAGCCAGCTCGAGACCACCAGCAGGCTGAGCGCCGCCACCAGCTGGTTCGCGGCGCCGAAGACGGGCCAGATCCGGTGGTAGCTGTCGCTGGCTCCCAGCCAGCCGGCCGCCAGGACCGTGGCCAGGGTGGCGCCCCAGCGGCCGCCGACGACCGGAGCGCCGCGCACGAGCTCCTGCAGGACGAAGCGGGCCAGCCGGGTCGAGGTGTCCAGGGTGGTGATCACGAAGGCGTTGATCATCAGGATGCCGAAGAACAGCCCGACCGACGCGCCCAGCCCCGGCAGGGCGTCGGTCAGGCGGCCGAAGCCCGTGGCGAAGGCGATGATGGGACCGCCGCCCGCCGGGCCCATCAGCTGCTGCAGGCTGCCGGCGGCGGGCGCGGTGCCGGCGTCCCAGGCCAGGGCCCCGGCGGCGATCAGCACCACCAGCGCCGCCAGGCCCGCCTCCAGGATCATGGCGCCGAAGCCGATGCGCAGCCCGTCGCTCTCGCGGGAGATCTGCTTGCTGGTGGTGCCGCCGGCGACCAGGGAGTGGAAGCCCGAGATGGCGCCGCAGGCGATCATCACGCACAGCATGGGCCAGACGGGCCCCTGTTCCGGCGCGGACAGGCCGGTGAAGGCCGGCGCCCCCAACGTCGGGTGCAGCGCGATCAGGCCCAGCACCCCGCCGCCGATGCCCAGGTAGAGGATCCAGGTGCTCAGGTAGTCGCGCGGCTGCAGCAGCAGCCAGACCGGCAGCGTCGAGGCCAAGACGCAGTAGGCCATCAGGATCCAGAACCAGATGGTGGCGGCCGGGGCCCCGAGCACCGTCGGCGGCAACGCGACGGGCAGCCGCTCGCCCAGCCAGACCAGGGCGGCCAGCGCGGCCAGGGCCAGCAGCGTGAAGGGCAGCAGGGGCCGCCCCGACCGCAGCACGCCGGCCCCGAACACGGCCGCCACCAGGATCAGGCCGAAGGTGGGCAGCACGATGCCGGGTTCCTTGACCAGGGTCTGGGCGGTGATCACGCCGAAGACCGCGACCACCATCACCAGCGTGCACCACAGGAAGACCGAGAGGATCAGGCGCGCTCGGCCGCCCAGCGTGGCCTGCGCGATCTCGCCGATCGACACGCCGCCGCTGCGGACCGACGCCATCAGCGAGACGTAGTCGTGGACGGCGCCCATGAAGACCGAACCCAGGGCGATCCAGCCCAGGGCCGCGGCCCAGCCGAAGTAGAGCACGCCGAGCAGCGGCCCCACGATCGGGCCGGCGCCGGCGATCGAGGAGAAGTGGTGGCCGAACAGGACGGGCGCGCGCGTGGCGTGGTAGTCCACGCCGTCGGCGCGGCTGCGGCTCGGCACGACGATCGCGTCGTCGGGCCCGATCAGGCGGCTCGCGATCCGGCGACCGTACCAGCGGTAGCCGATCACGAGCCAGGCGGCGGCCAGGCCGGCGATCCACAAGCTGTTCAACGCGCCTCCTGCACTGCGTCGCTGGTCAGTCCCGCGACGGTTCCTCCCCGAAGACCTCGGCCTCGAAGATGTGGAAGCGGGCGCCCCGGCGCCAGGCGCCGGCGTCCAGGCCGGCCTTGAGGCTGAGCTGGTCGAGCAGCGTCTCGCGGTCCCAGCCCTGCTCGGCGGCGACCTGGGGCAGGAAGACCGCCCGCGCGCTCCCGCAGGCCATGACGACGCCGTGCCGCGGCACCTCGATCGCGGTCCAGTCGGCGACGGCCCGCAACGGCGACAGGGCCGAGATCTCCAGCGTCAGGCCGGGCAGCTCGTCCGCGGTCAAGGGCAGGAAGCGCGGGTCGCGGAACGCGGCCGCCAGGGTGTTGGCGACCACGGCCTCGCACAGGGGCGCCGTGCCCGCGATGTCGCCGATGCAGCCCCGCAGCCGCCCGCGTCGGTGCAGCGACACGAAGGCGCCGCGCCGTTCCAGCAGCGGCCCGCTCAGCTCCATGTCGGCGGCGGCGGCGAAGGCCCTGGGCAGCGGCGGGGGTTCGCCCCGCACCGCCGCGTCCACGGTCGCGCGCGCGAGCCGCAGCAGCAGGGAACGCTCCCGCGCGGTCAGCGCCGCGGGCGCGTTCAAGATCCCACCGGTGCGGGCAGGCAGGCGACGGCGGCGGCGTAGCTCACCGAGAGGCTGAAGTCGCCGTCGCGGTCCGCGCTGCGGGCGTAGTCGACCACGGCGGCGCGCGGGCGTTGCGGCCAGGGCAGGGACATCACCAGGGCCGCGGCCTCCAGCCCGCACATGGTGATGCCGGTGCGTTGCGCGTGGGCGAGCAGGGCCTCCGCGTCCCACGCCAGGAAGGCGTCCAGGACGCCCTGGTCCAGCTCGCGCAACCGCTCGGGCACGCGGTCGCGGAACGGGACGTAGCCGTACATGGCGCCGTAGTGCGTCAGGTCGGTCGAGACCACGAACAGGGTGCTGCCGTCGCACCAGGGCGCCAGCGCTTCGGCGGCCACGTAGCGCAGGGCCCGCGAGAGCCGCGGCACCAGCAGCGGCACGATCGGCGGCGGGTCGGCGGTCAGCGTCTGCAGCAGGGGGAGCTGGATCTCCTCCGCGTGCTCCCGGGCGTGGGCGTGGGTGTCCTCGGTGAAGGAGGCGTTGTGGGCGACGCGCGCGCAGGCGGCCCGGTCCAGGGCCACCTCGCCCAGCGGCGTGGCGTAGGCGTCCCAGCGCGGCGTCGAGATGCGGGCCAGCGCGGCGTGGTGGTTGGGGGCGAGGATCACGATGCGCCGGTACCCGCTCACCAGGCCGTGCAGCAGGCCCCAGCCGCGCCCCGCCACCCGCCCGGAATAGGCGTAGCCGGCGTGGGGCACCATCAGCACGACGGGCCGGCCCGGCGGCAGCCGCCGCGGCTCGGCGTCGGCCAGCAGGCCCGCGGCGAGCTGCCGCAACGCCTGCGGCGACTCGGGGTACCAGGAACCGGCCAGGGCGCTCGGGCGCACGGTCACGGTCGGCATCGCCCACCTCCGATGGCTGCGGGAACGCCACGGATCCTACCAGACGGCCGCCAATCCCGCCATCGATCATCCCCGCAGCGACGGCCCCGGCCGGAACCCCGGGCTTGCATCCGGGTCCGTTCGGCATCATTCTGTTGGGGTGGCGGACGGCATCGGCCGTGCGCCCTCATCCCCCACGGGAGGACCCGCGTGAAGATTTCCGAGAAGCCCCAGGGCGAGGTCATGATCCTGCAGCTGTCGGGCAAGATCATGGGCGGCGAGGATCACGAGCTGTTCCACAGCCAGATCAAGACCCTCATCAACGAGGGCTACGTGGACGTGGTCCTGAACATGGGCAAGGTCAACTGGATCAACTCCACCGGCCTGGGCGTGCTCGTCTCCGGCTATCACACGTTGAAGAAGAACGGCGGGCAGATGCGGATCTGCGACGTGAGCGGCCGCATCGACAACATCCTGAACGTCACCCAGCTCAAGCTCGTGTTCGAGACCTACGACAACGAGGCCGCGGCCCTCGCTTCCCTGGGTCATACCGGTTGAGCCACCCGCTGACCCACCCCGTCCACAGCTTCCACATCCCCGTCATGGGGACGGGCTTCACCGTGGACACGCCGCTGAAGGTGGCCCGCTACGGGATCTCCTCGGTCGTCTCCCTGGTCGACGACCTCCTGCTCGAACAGATGCGCGGCCTGGTCTGCCGGCGCGAGGGCTGCGGCTACGAGGCCGTCCCCGCCGACGCCGAGGACGCGCGCGCCGACCGCATCACGCGCTACCTCGACCTGCTCGGCGAGCTGGTGGACCGCCAGATCGACCAGGTGCGCGGGGCCGTCTTCGAGAAGGGCAGCGAGATCACCCGCTACTTCGAGATGCTCCCCGGATCGCCGCTGCGCGCCGCCTACGAGCGCATGCAGGCGGCCACGGGCCCCGCCCGCGCCCGGCTCCAGGAGGAGCTGCGCGGCGCGGTCGTCGCCGGCGGCATCGACGTCAACATCATGACCAAGCTCGACCGCGTGCGCCTGCACCGCGGCAAGCCCCTCGGCCCCGCCTTCACCGACGCCATGAGCGCGCTGCGCGGCTACGCGCGCAGCCGGCTGCGCTCCTCGGTGGTCCTCTCGGCGGGCGTGAACCGCCGCCTGTTCGGCTACCTGGCCGAGTTCGACGATTTCTTCCCCGACGGCGCCGGCGACATCCGCAAGCGGATCGTGCTGAAGGTGAGCGACTTCCGCTCGGCGCAGGTCCAGGCCCGGCTGCTGGCCCAGAAGGGCCTGTGGGTCTCCGAGTTCCGGGTCGAATCGGGCCTCAACTGCGGCGGGCACGCCTTCGGCGGGACGGGCACGCTGCTCGGCCCCGTGCTCGAAGACTTCCGCCGTGAGCGCGCGCGCCTGTCCGCGCAGCTGCGCGAGAGCTGGGCCGCGGCCCTGGCGTCCCTCGGCCGCGTCGTCCCCGAGGCGCCCCCGGCGCAGCGGATCACCGTCCAGGGCGGCATCGGCACGGCCGAGGAGAACGAGCTGCTGCTGAGCCATTACGGCGTCGACGGCACCGGCTGGGGCAGCCCCTTCCTGATGGTGCCGGAGGCCGTGAACATCGACCCGGTCCATCTCGCGCGCCTGTGCGAGGCCGGCGTGGACGACATCCGCCTCAGCGACAGCTCGCCGCTCGGCGTCCCGTTCTGGAGCCTGTGCAACTCGGAGAGCGAACTGGAGCGGCTGCGCCTGATCGACGAAGGTCACCCCGGCAGCGCTTGCCCCAAGGGTTTCCTCGTGGCCGATACCGAGTTCACCCCGGTGCCGATCTGCACCGCCAGCCGCGCCTACCAGCGGCGCAAGCTGCAGGCGATCGCGGATTCCGAGCTGAACGCGGCCGAGCGCGCCCGCCAGACCGGCGACGTGGTGGTCAAGGCGTGCATCTGCCACGACCTGGCCGGCGGCGCGACCCTGCCCTCGGGGATCGATCCCGACGCCCGTACCGCGGTCTGCTGCGGCCCCAACACGGCCTACTTCACGCGTCCGGCCAGCCTGCGCGAGATGATCGACCACATCTACGGCCGCGACCGCCTGCCCCTGGCCGAGCCGCGCCCCCACATGCTGCTGAAGGAGCTGGGCCTGCACCTGGACCGTCTGCGCGCCGCCGCCACCGAACGGCAGGACCAGAACGCGGAAGCGGCGGCGAAGGTGCGCGAGAACATGCAGTCCGGGATCGCCCATTATCGGGAACTCGCGGAACGGACCCTGGCCGGCGCGCGCGCGAGCTTCCTCGAACGCCTCGAGCACCTGCAGTCGGAGCTGATGTCTCCGAAGTCCTGACCGGAAGACCTGCCTGGGCGTCCTAGCCGCGCCGCGCGAGGGTGCGCGCGTCCCGCAGGACCGCACCCAGCGCCGACGTCCCCGCCCACACCAGCCCCGCCCAGCCGTCCCGCACGCAGCCGCGGCGGACGTACTGCCGCCAGAACGTGGCCGGCGCCGCGACCCACAGGTGCCAGGCCGCCCGCGCCCGCGAGCCGCGCCCCGCTTCCAGCCGCGTGTAGCGGTCGACCTTGCGCAGGTACTCCCGCCAGGACGTCATGGTGTGGTGGTCGAGGGGGCCCGCGAGATCGCCGATCCGCGCGCCTGGAGGCAGGGTCACGCCCTCGTGGACCGCCGCGTCCGCGAACGTCGCGCCCCGGGTGCGGAAGAGGCGCAGGTGGGGGCGGCCCGACAGCTCGCGGCAGGTCATGCGGCGGCCCAGGACGTGCGTGTCCACGGGGATGCGCCAGGCGTCGCAGGCTTCGAGCGACCCGTCGGCGAGGCGTCGTCGCAGCTCCTCGCGCAGCGCATCGGTGAGGCGCTCGTCGGCGTCGATCCACAGGGCCCAGGGCGTGCCTGCCAGCGCCAGCGCGCGGCGACGCGCGCCGCCGTAGTCGTTCAGGTCCGCCGACTCCCAGCGCACGTCGAAGCGGCCGGCCGCTTCCTCGCGAGCCAGCAGGGCCGGCGTGCCGTCGCGGCTGCCGGTGTCCAGGATCGCCAGCGCGTCGGCGACGCCCGCCAGGGAATCGAGGCACGCCGGCAGCCGGCGTTCCTCGTTGCGCACGATCATCGTCGCCGTTAGCTTGCGCATGGCCGCGGCTCCCCGGGTTGCGGCGGTTCGGTGGTCCGGCGCACGATAGCACGCGCCGGACCCGCCGCGAAGCCCGGGCCGGCCGGCCGGCCGCCGCCGCACCCATCTTCGACCGGAGGTCCGACGTGACGCATCCCCAGCCGACGGCCCAGTCCGTCCGCGACGCCCTGCGCGAGGTCCTGGTGCCCGGCACCAGGGTCGACGTGGTCAAGATCGACCTGATCGGCGACGTGCAGGTCGCCGACGGCGCGGTCGAGGTGCGGATCAAGCAGACCTCCGAGAAGCAGGAGACCATCGATGCGGTGCGCGCGCTGGTCGAGGCGCGCCTGCGCACGCTGCCCGGCGTGCGCGAGGTCCGCGTCGCGGTCGACGGTCCTCCGCCCGCGCCCAAGCGCGCCGCGCACAATCCCGACCCCTGGGCCGACCGGGCCCGGCTCGGCGGCGTGAAGCGGATCGTCGCGGTGGCCAGCGGCAAGGGAGGCGTGGGCAAGTCGACGGTCGCGGTGAACCTGGCGCTGGCCTTGCAGGCGCTGGGGCATCGCGTCGGCCTGATGGACGCGGACATCTACGGGCCGTCGCTGCCCACGATGCTCGGCACGCAGGAGGGCCCCGTGGCGCTGGGGGAGAAGGCCATCGGCCCCGTCGTCGCGCATGGGCTGCAGTGCATCTCGATGGGCATGCTGGTCCCGCCGGGCCAGGCCGTGGTGTGGCGCGGGCCGATGGTCATGGCGGCCGTGCGCCAGTTCCTGAAGGACGTGGTCTGGGAGGACCTCGACTACCTGGTGGTCGACATGCCGCCGGGCACCGGCGACGCGCAGCTCACCCTGGTCCAGCAGGTGCCCGTCGACGGCGTGGTGATGGTGACCACGCCGCAGGAACTCGCGCTGGCGGACGTGCGCCGCGGCATCCAGATGTTCGGCCAGGTGGGGGCGCCGGTCCTGGGCGTGGTGGAGAACATGAGCTACTTCCACTGCCCGGACAACGGCAAGCACTACCACATCTTCGGCAAGGGCGGCGGCCGCGCCGTGGCCGACGAGTTCGGCGTGCCCCTGCTCGCGGAGCTCCCGCTGGACCCGGCGACGCGCGAGGGCGGGGATTCCGGGGCGCCGGTGGTGGAGGCGGGGGACAGCCCGACACGCTCGGCGTTCCTGGAGCTGGCCCGCAAGGTTTCGGAACGCCTCATTCTGTAGATCGTCTTGCGAAACACCGACATCGAGACTCCGTCGCCGGGGGCGCGCGCCGGGCACTTCCTGTGCCCGGCTTGCTCGACGTTCAGGTCGCTTCGCCCTCCTGGCGAAGCGGCCTGAACGACGCCCCGGCGACGGAGTCTCGATGTCGGTGTTTCACGCGGCCGCATTCGGCGTGGGGGCGGTCCGCAGAGGGGGGGGAATTTGTGCTTCCTTGCGGCGGACAATCGTGAATAATCCGGTGGAGTGATCGGTTGGGCTTGTGCGGCGGGAGGTCGCGGTGGCGGGACGGGGCAGGTGGTGGGCGGGGGACGGAGGCGTGTTCGCGGCGCTGCTGCTGGCGGCGCTGGCGGCGCAGCTGTCGGTGGCGGTCGGGCAGCTCGCCCTGGGCCTGGCCCTGCTGGCGGCGCTCGTGCGCGTGGCGTCGCGTCGTGACCGGCCGGTGCGCACCGGGCTCGAACTGCCGTTCCTGCTGCTGCTGTTCTGGGCGCTGGCGATGATCCCGGTGTCGGAGGTGCCCCACGAGGGCCTGCGCAACGCGCGCCGCTTCTACCTCTTCGTGGCGCTGTGGCTGGGGGCGGGTTACGTCGTCGGCGAGCGGCGGCGCTGGGCGGTGCTGGCGGCGGTGGCGCTGGGCGCGACGATCAACGCCGTCTACAGCGTCCTGGTCGAGTCGGTGATCCCCGGCGATTACGCGCACCGCATCGGCATGATCCAGCACAGCGTCATCACCTCGAGCTGGCTCGTGATGTCGGCCTCCCTGCTGGCGGGCGCCGTCGTGCTGCTGGGCCCCGGCGTCCGCCTGCGCCTGGCGGCCGCGCTGGTCCTGGCGCCGCTGCTCGTCGCCGTCGCGTTGACCCAGTCGCGAAGCGCGTGGATGGGCACCGCCGTGGGTATTGCGCTGATGACCGCGTGCGCGCGACCGCGGCTGGTCCTGCCCCTGATCCTGGTGGCGGCGGCGGGCTTCGCCCTGTCCCCGGCGCACCTGCGCGACCGGTTGCAGTCGGTGACCGACCCCGCCCATGCCACCAACGCGCAGCGGCTGGCTCTGTGGCGGGCGGGTCTGGACCTCGTGTGCGAGCACCCGATCACCGGCGTCGGCGACCGCAACCTCGCGCCGCTGACACCCGCGCTGGTGGTGGTGCCGGGCGCCGCCCCGACCGCCCACGTGCGCCACCTCCACCAGAACTTCCTGATGCTCGCGGCGATCTGGGGCGTGCCCGGCCTCGTGTTCGGCACCTGGTTCCTGCTGGGGATGGGCTGGCGGTTGGGCCGCCGCTGGCGGGAGCTGCGCATCGCGGGCGTGCGGGCGCCGCCGGCGCGCCTGATCTGGGCGCTGGGCGGCCTGGGCGTCTGGGCGGGCGTGGTCGTGACGGGGTTCTTCGACTGGTCGTTCGGGGATCCCGAACTGGGGCTGGTCTACCTGCTGGCGGTCGGCGCCGCGCTGGCGCCGGTGACGGCGCGGGATCCGTTGGCGCGGGACGCCGTTCAGGCGTAGCCCAGCTCGCGGAGCTGGCGCCTGACCCTATCGTCGAGCTTCTCCCAATCGCCGGACAGGTCCGGCTCCCCGCGATCTCCGCCGTCGTCGTGATCGCCGGCGCGGTCCCATACCGACGCCGCGTCCAGCAGCTCCTGCAGGCGCTGCGGCTGCTCCGCGCGCAGATCGCGCGTCTCCAGCGGATCGTCCCCGAGGTGGAAGAGCGCCAGCGCCGCGAGGGGCCGGCGCCGGGCGATGAGCTTCCACGGCCCGCTGCGCACGCCCACCAGATCCGGACCGTAGGCGATGTCCTCCGACAGCAGGACCCGCTCGGCTCCCGACGACGCCTCGGCCTCGGCGGCCTGGGCCCTGCCGAGCAGGGAGGCGTGCGCGTGCGCGGGCGACGGCAGCGGCGGCAGCCCCAGCCAGGCGGCGGCCGTCGGCGCCAGGTCGCAGAGCGAGACCGGCCGGCGCACGACCGTGCCCGACGGCAGGCCGGGGCCGCGCGCGAGCCAGGGCACGTGCAGCAGCTCCTGGAACTGGGTGTGCCCGTGGCCGATGGCGCGCAGGTCGCGCGGGTCGTGGTCCCAGCGGCGCGCGAGGTCGGCGTGCTCCAGGAATTCCTCGCCGTGATCCGACCAGACCATCACCAGGGTGTTGGCGGCGAGGCCCCAGTCTTCGAGGCGGTCCAGGATCGCCCCCAGCGATTCGTCGACGTGGCGGACCGACGCCGCGTACAGCGCCCGCTTGGCGGCCAGGGCCAGGGAGGCCGGCCCATCCAGCGGCAGGACGGCCCGGCCGAGGTGGGGCACGCCGACCGCCTCGTCTCCCCAGCGCGCCAGCGCCCGCAGTTGCGCGACGTCGTAGCCGCCGGCCCCCGCGGCTTCGAGCAGGGGAGCGCACAGGCGGCGCGGCGGCATCGTCGGTTCGTGCACGTCGTTGAACAGGACGAAGGCGCAGAACGGCCGGTCGGCCCGGCGGCGGATCCAGTCCAGCGCCAGCGCGGCGAGGTCGGGCGCGGCGTGGTTGCGGTAGCGGCGCTCCTGGAAGCTCTCCGCCAGCCCGAAACCCACGAAGGGGTTCGAGAAGAACGCGCCGGTGCGGTAGCCGCGGCCTGCGAGGTGGCCGGCCAGCGTGGCCGCGCCGTCGCGCAGGCGCGATGGCGCCTGCTGCGCCATGTTGCGCCGGCTGCCGCTCATCCCGGCGCCGTGCAGGCAGGGCATCGTGCCGGTGAGCGCGGAGGCGAACGAGGGGAGGGTCCAGGGCGCGGGCGCGTTCGCTTCGGCGAAGTCCAGGCCGTCGCGGGCGAAGGCGTCCAGGACGGGGGTCAGGGTCCCGCCCTGCGGGCGGGGGCCGACGTGGTCGGCGCGCAGGGTGTCCACCGCGAGCAGCAGCAGGTTGGGCGGCCCTTCACGGCGGGGCGCGTCGGCGGGCGGCGACAGCGTCCGGCGCAGCGCGGTCACCAGCCGGTCGCGTCGCGTCGTGAGGCGACGCCGGCGCGTCATGGGCAGGAAAGGGTCGTTCTGTGCCATCGCTCCGTGTTCGCTTCCTGGACAGCCGAGATCCCGGCGACTAGTCTAGGCCCATGGACCTGCGCACGCACATCCCCGACGGTTGTCTGCTGCCGCGCCTGGCCTGTGCCGGCAAGGAGGAGGCCGTCGCCGCCCTCGCCACGGCCGTGGCGCGCGCCGTCGGACTGCCGGACGATCGGGCGCTGCGGCAGGAGATCCTCGCGCGCGAAGCCGTCGGCGACACCAACGTCGGCCTGGGCGTCGCCATCCCCCACATCCGGACCAGCCTGGTCGAGCGCCCCCTGCTGGCGGTCGCCACGCTGTCCCCGCCCCTGACCCGAGAGGGGAGCGAGCCGCCCGTGGACGTGCTGCTGCTGATCGTGGGGCCTCAGCAGGACCCGCGTGCGATGCTCAGGCTCCTGTCCCGGCTGGTGCGGCAGGTCAAGACCCCCGGCTTCCTGCAGGCCCTGCGCCGGTCGACGACGGCGCAGGAGCTGGAACTGGCCTTTACCGTCGATGAGCCGCCGGCCTGATCCGCCGCGAATTCCGCTTGGCTTCGTCCCCGGCCGTGGACTATGTTAAACGGCCCGGCAACGGCCTACAACCGAGATCATTCCCGTCAACGTTTTCCCTACGCAAGGGAGCGAGGTCCGATGACCAGCCAATCCAGGATCCCCCGCCGCGGCGCATGGATCGCCTCCGTGGCCGCGATGATCGCCTTCGCGGCGACCGTCCACGCCGCCGCCGATCACCTGCTGATCAGCGAGGTCCTCGTCAAGGAACGGCCTGGAGTCACGTCGTACGGCAGCGAGTACGTCGAGATCACCAACGCGGGCGCCGCGTCGGCCGATCTCTCGCTCGTCTACCTGTCCGACGCGAGCAACAGCCTCAGCGCGTCGTCCTACTACTACAACATCGTGACGGGCGGCGGCGCCGGCGGCGGCGGCACCTCGGGCGATTTCCACGCGCGCTTCCCCGCGGGAGCGACGCTGGCCCCGGGCGCGTCGGTGGTGGTGGCGCTGCGCGGCAGCACGGCCTTCCAGACCTCGCACGGGCGGCTGCCCGACTACGAGCTGTTCGAGGACGGCATCGCGCCCGACGCCGTGCCCGAGCTGGTCGAGGCGTTCCCCGGCAGCATCGGCTTCGGCCTCGGCAACGGCGCCACCAACGCGGTGCCGACCAGCGGCTGGCTGGACGACGTCTCCGAGACCCTGGTGATGTACCAGTGGGACGGCGTGGCCGACCTGGTGGAGGACCTGGACTACCTGACCTGGGGGACGAGCACCACGCTGCGCGTCAACAAGTCGGGCGTGTCGGTCGACGGCCCGGACGCCGACGCCGTCGCGAGCGCCTACCTGGCCGACACCGCGGTGGGTTCGCAGCAGGCGCTCACGACGATCCACAGCTACGGCTTCTGCTTCCAGCGGCTCGGCGCCGACGAGGGGGCCGAATCCGCTTCCGGCGGCAACGGCCTGACCGGGCACGACGAGACCAGCGAGAACCTCACGGCGACCTGGAGCGTGACCGCCGACCAGGACCCGACCTCCACCGGGACCGCGCCGAGCGCGGCGCCGCTGGTCACCGCGGCCGAGACCTCGCCCGCGACGCCCTACGACACCCTGCCGGTGACCGTCGCGGCGACGGTCCTGTCCCCGGCCGGCAACGCGGCGAACGCGGCGACCCTGCACTGGCGCACGAACGCCGGCTGGACCGAGACGGCCGCCGCGGCCGCGGGCAACGTCTGGAGCGCGCAGATCCCCGCCCTGCCGGCCGGCACGGTCGTGCAGTGGTACGTGACCGCCGCCGGGACGGCCGGCGGCGTGAGCGCGCTGCCCCACGGCGCCCCGTTCTACGTGCGCTCCTACACCGTGCAGCAGGCGCCCGATCCCGGCGACAGCCCGCCGCACCTGCTGTTGACCGAAGTCTGCGTGCAGGGCAGCGACCACGAGTTCATCGAGATCTACAACCCGACCGACGAGACCGTGGAACTGGACGACTACTACGTCACCGACGCGGTCTACAACACGCAGGGCTACTGGCTGCTGCCGGCGGGCAGTCCCTCCTCGGGGACCATCGGCGGCGGCACGTTCACCGACTTCCAGGCCCGGTTCCCCGCCGGGGCGACCATCGAGCCCGGCGAGGCGCTGACGTTGTCGCTGGCCGGCAGCGAGAAGTTCCAGACGGTCTGGGGCGTGGCGCCCGACTTCGAGATCCGCGAGGACGGCGCCACGGCGGACGCGGTCCCGAACATGCGCGAGGTGTTCCCCGGCAGCCTGCAGGGCGATGCCGATCCGAGCGTATGGGCGACGCTGACCAACACCGCCGAGATCGTCGTGCTCTACTACTGGAACGGGGCCAGCAACCTGGTCACCGACATCGACATGTTCATGTGGGGCTCGAGCACGAGCGCCCGCGTGGACAAGACCGGCGTCACGGTCAACGGCTCGACCTACGCCGCGGACACGCCCGTGGCCTCGCAGGACCAGTTCATGCTCGCCCACGAGATCCTGGGCAGCTTCCAGCGACTCGATCCGGGGGAGGGCACCGAGACCGAGATCGGAGGCAACGGCCCCCTGGGCAACAACGAGACCAGCGAGAACGTCAGCGGCACCTGGACCGTCGCCGACGGCACGCCCGGCGTCTACGAGGTGGTCGAACTGGCCGTCACGGCGGCGACGCTGGACCCGCAGCACCCGCAGCCGGGCGAGCCGGCCGTGGTGACCGCCGCGGTGACCGGCACCGCCGCGGTGACCGGCGTGACCCTGCGCTACGCCCTCGACGGCGGCGCGTTCACGGACGTCGCCTGCACCGACAACGGCAACGGCACTTGGAGCGGCACGATCCCCGCCCAGGCCGAGGGCGTCGAGGTGGCCTGGTACGTGACGGCTGCCGGCGCGGGCGGCGCCTCGGCGGTCTGGCCGGAGGGCGGCGCCGCCGCGGCCCCGACCTACGTCGTCGAGACGATCGTCCCCGGGTACGGGCTGGCCAAGCTGCTGATGACCAAGGTCTGCACCCTGGGCACCGCCGCGGAGTTCGTGGAGATCTGCAACCCCAACGCGTTCGACGTGCCGCTGCGCAACTTCTACCTGACCGACGCGGTGTACTACGAGAGCCAGGCCTACTGGAACCTGCCGAACGGCACGCCGTCGCGCGCCACGCTCGGCGGCGGCGACTTCACCGACTTCCTGGCGAAGTTCCCCGACGACGCGGTGCTGGCGGCCGGCGACACGATCACCGTCTCGATCGGCGGCAGCCAGAGCTTCCTCTCCGCCTGGGGCGTGATGCCCTACTACGAGCTGTTCGAGGACGACGACTACGAGGATTCCGTCGCCGACATGCGCGAGGTGTTCGACGGCAGCATCAACGGCGCCACCGTGCCCACGCTGTCCAACCTCTCGGACACCGGGACCTACATCAACGGCGAGATCGTGGCCCTGTTCTTCTGGGACGGCGTCAGCGACCTGGTGACCGACATCGACGTCTTCATCTGGGGCGAGGGCAACTCGTACTCGGTGGTCAAGACCGGCATCACCATCGGCGCCAGCACCTACGCCGCCGAGGCTGGCTACCCCGACCCGTTCATGACCGAGCACGCCAGCGGCGAGGCCTACGCCCGCATCGACGCGACGGAAGGCACCCAGGCGCAGTCCGGCAGCAACGGCTTCGAGGGCGCCGACGAGACCAGCGAGAACCTGGCGACGACCTGGGCCGTCCAGGTCGTGACCCCGGTGGCGCCGCCGATGCCGGAGGGCTCCGGCGAGATCACCCTCGGCGTGCCGGCGCAGACCTTCCTGGCTTCGCGCGGCGAGACCTTCCGCATCACCTTCACGGCGTCGCCCGGGGCGGAGACGGTCCTGCGCATCCTCGACCTGGACGGCCGCCTGGTGCGCCACCTCTACGACTCGCGCTTCGACGGCGACGCTTCGATCGTGCCCGACACGCCGTCGATCAGGGTGTGGGACGGGCGCAACGAGACCTACGAGCTGGCCCGGGCCGGGATGTACGTCGTCCACCTCCAGGTGACCGACCCCAGGACAGGCAAGAGGATCGAAAAGACCGCACCGGCCGTGGTGTCCACGCGCCTGAGCAACTAGGGGAGGCTGAGAGGCATGATCCGCAGCGCATCGATCACCGTCGCCCTCGTGCTCGGGCTGGCCGCGTCCACGGCGCAGGCGGCCTTCGAGAACGTCGACATCAGCCCGCGGGCGCGGGCCATGGGCGGCGCCGCCGTGGCGGTCGCCGACGACGCCTTCGCGCCCTTCTTCAACCCGGCCGGGATGGCGGGGCGGACCCGCCCCGCGCTGGGCAACTCCTACGTGAAGCCCTACGGCCTGAGCTTCAACGAGCAGACGTACTTCGGCGGCGTGGTGCCGCTGTCGGCCCGCCTGGGCGCGCTCGGCTTCGGCTACCGCCGCTTCGCCGTGACGTACCAGGACGTCGACCTCACGACCGAGAGCACGTTCACGCTGGCCCACGGCCTGACCCTGTACGAGGACCTCCACTCGACGATCAGCTTCGGCACGGCGCTGAACTACTACGACCTGGAGTACGCCGAGTCCGTCGGCGGCGTCGACCCCGGGCACGCCGGCGTCGTGGGCGCGGACGTCGGCCTGCAGGTCGTCCTGCACGAGCGCACCCGCCTGGGCGTGATGATCCGCAACCTGAACAACCCCCAGATCGGCCTGGACAACGAGGAGCTCGTGCAGCAGCTGGCCGGCGGCATCTCCTACGTGCCCTACGATGGCGTGGTGACCGCCTTCGAGGTGGGCAACTCCCTCGACGGCCAGACCCGCTACCGCGGCGGCGTCGAGTTCGCCGTGCTCGGCGCCCTGCGCCTGCGCGGCGGCGTGGCCACCAACCCCTCGCTGGTGACCGGCGGCTTCGGCTACGGCTACGGCGGGATCACGGTCGACTACGGCTTCTCGACGGGCGGCGGGGTGCTGTCCCCCAGCCACCAGTTCGGGATGACCTTCGCCTGGGGCGGTGAGGCGCCGTGAGGAACACGATCGCAGCGGTGTGGATGGCGGCGCTGATGCTGGCCGCCGTTCCCGCCGCGCAGGCTGCGTCGGCGTCCGCCGGCAAGCTCGACCTCAACCAGGCCACGCTGGAGCAGATCCGCGGCCTGCCGGTGAGCGAGGAGCTGGCGCGGGCGATCGTCGACTACCGGACCTTCGTCCGGTACTTCGGGAACGTCTACGACCTCATGGAGGTCGAGGGCATGACGGCGGCCGACCTGGCCGCGCTCAAGCCCCTGGTGATGACCCTGCCGCCCCCGCCCGCGGACGCCGGCATGGCCCGCCTGGCCGCCTCCTACGAGCAGGTCAGCGGCTTCCTGAGCCAGGAGGGCGCGAGCGAGGGCCTGGTCGACGAGTACCTCGACCTGATCCGCGACCCCGTCGACATCAACGGCCTGGACCTGTTCGACCTGATGTCGTTCCAGAACGTGTCGCCGGTGGACGCGAAGGCGATCCTGCGCGCGCGGCAGCGCCTCGGCGCCTTCGCCGACGACCGCCAGCTGCGGCGCAGCGACGGCCTGAGCTACTTCGCCTTCCGCAACATCCGCGACTTCGTCGTCTACGGCGACGGCGGGGACCCGGCGACGGCGGACAGCAAGGTCCACGGCAGCTACCAGCTGCGCTGGTACGACACGCCCTACGTGCTCGACGACAGCGACATCGCGGGCGCGGGCGGCCTGACCTCCGCCGACGCGATCACGGCCGGCACGCTGCTGACCGAGGGCGACGCCCACCTGACCCAGAAGCTGACCCTCAACCTGGGCGATGGCTTCCGGGCCGGCGTGCTGACGCACCGCGGCCTGGGCGAGGGCTCCTGGCGCGAGACGATGAAGGGCTACTACGGCGTCGACGACCTGCGCTTCGGCGACCTGCGGCTCAAGCGCCTGTACTTCGGCAACTACCGCGTCGCCTTCGGCCAGGGCCTGATCATGGACAACACGGATTTCATGATGAGCCGCAAGACCGGCTTCGGCTGGAACAAGCGGCCCATCGGCGTGCGCGGCGACCTCAGCCGCAGCGCCGAGTTCGCCCTGACCGGCCTGGCCGCCGAGGCCAGCTACGGCCGCCTGCACGGCACGATGTTCCTGTCCTGGGACCGCAAGGACGGCATCCTGAACCCGGACGGGACGGTCAACCAGTACATCGTGATGAAGCCGCGGCCGACCGACGATTGGCTGGAGGACCACCTGGCCTACGAGGCCGGGCGTTCCTACGCCACGGGCGCGCTCAAGGACACCCCGACGCTCCTGAAGCGCGACGCCTTCCGCGAGGACATCGTCGGCGGCAACCTGAAGTTCATGCTCGACGACGCCTCCTACTTCGGCGTGACGGCCTACGAGGCCAAGTACGACCGGGCCTTCGACGCCGACCCCTCCACCCTGGTCAGCTACTACAGCCTGGTGGACCGCGACCTGCTGGAGGCCCGCGACAGCGAGCTGTGGTCGGGCTACACCAGCGTCGAGGAGGACGCGGCGGCGGGCACGCGCACCGAGCACAAGTTCCGCCGCGTCTACGGCGCCGAGTTCCAGACGGTGGTCGACAACGTGTCGCTGCAGGGGGAGTACGGCGTCCTGCAGGACCCGAAGGCCGGCTGGTTCCACGGCAATAGCCCCGACGCCCTGGTCCTGAACGCCTTCGCCCAGTGGGACGACCTGAACCTGCTGGCGCTGTACCGCGACTACGACCTGGCCTACGACAACCCCTACAACCGGGCCTTCTCCAACGACAACCGCTACGAGCAGACCCTGCTGGACTCGCCGTTCCGCCTGAACGACGACCTCTACTCCTGGCTGGCGGTCAACACGCCCCAGCCGAAGCCGGAGCAGGGGATCTTCCTGTCCACGCGCTACCGCATCAGCCGCACGCTGATCCTCAACGGCCTGGAGTACGACCAGTGGCAGCGCAAGTCCGACAACGCGGACCTGCAGCGCTACACGGTGCGCCTGGAGTACCAGCCCACCTTCAACCTGCGCTTCCGCCTGCGCCACCGCTTCAGCAGCCGCAGCGAGACCAACCCCGACGACGTGCGCTGGTTCCGCTCCTGGGAGTCGCGGTTCGAGGCGATCGCGCTGCTGAGCAACATGAACCGCCTGCGTTTCATGTACATGACCAGCAACGTGATGTTCCCGCCGCGGGCCCGCCTCAGCGGCACCCCCGACGGGGGCACGACGCCCTACGAGGACGACGGCATCCCGGGCGTCGGCACCGCCGGCATGCCCGCCCACGCGTTCCAGGCGATGTACGAGCACCGCCTGTCGCCCGGCGTCTCGCTCAGCCTCAGCAGCGAGATCTACAACGGCTTCGTCTGGAACTTCGAGGGCAACGAGTTCGTGGTCGTCGACGGCCGCGGCTTCCGCAACTGGGCCAGCATCGAGAGCCGCGTGTCGGACCGGCTGTTCTTCCAGATCAAGGCGACGCGGGACCACAACCTCCCGCGGACCTACCTCGACGTGCGCGCCTACCAGGACGCCTACGGCGCCGACATCGAGAGCAGCTACGCGCCGCGGGACTGGACGACGTTCCGCATGCAGCTCGACTACACCTTCTGACCGGGAGATCGAGACGATGATGCTCACGACCAGGAATCACAGCGCCATCGCGGCGGCGGCCGTGCTGCTCGCGCTCCTGTCGCTCGCCGCGCCGCGGCCGGCCGACGCCGGCCAGGCGCTGAACGCCGCCTACGGCGACGTCGCGAACTTCCGGCACCCGGAGCTCGAGGCCATGTCGGGCACCGGCGCGGCCCTGTTCCGCGGCGGCTTCTCCACCGTGCTGAACCCCGCCATGCTGGGCGACGCCGCCGGCTGGCGCCTGGACGCGGCCGGCTCGCTGGCCCAGGACCACGAGGACCGCTTCCAGCCCCTCTGGGACAGCTTCGGCAGCTACATCACCGACACGGCGATCGCCAGCAACCGCAGCCACGACTTCGACACGGGCTTCGCCCTGTCCGGCCGCGCCCTGCCGCGGCTCGGCGTCGGCGCCGCCCTGACCACCCGCTACGACTTCGGCTACGAGTTCCGCGAGGAGGTCCGCGACCCGAGCACCACCGCCGACCCCTACGACCAGATCCTCGAGGAGCGGTCGGTCGTCGGCGGCGGCAGCCTGCGCGACCTGAGCGCGGGAGCGGCCTGGGAGCCCGTCCAGGGCGTCTCGCTGGGCGCCACGGTCCACTACGTCTTCGGGACCCGCACCCTGGACTCCGACCGGCGCGACGTGCAGGTCCCGGCCGACAGCGAGCTGGTCTCCGAGTCGCACGACGCCGACGGCCTTAACGCCACCCTGGGCGTGCGCGCCTGCGCGGGCGAGCGCTTCGTGCTGGGCGCGGCCTGGGACACGCCCCTGAAGGTCGAGGGCGACTGGACCACGACCACCACGCTGGGCGCCGCCGCCCCCGCCGTCGCGGTCCAGGGCGTCTCGGTGCGCTACCCCGGCCGCCTGCGCGCCGGCTTCGCCTACTACCCGCGCTCCGAGCCCCGCACCGTCTTCGCGGCCGACGTCGTCTACACCGAGTGGAGGGAGCTGGAGGACAGTCGCGACGCGGCCGCCGGCGCTTCCCTGGAGAACACGATGGACGTCCAGGTCGGCGTGCAGCACACGTTCTACAACGGCATGCCCCTGCGCTTCGGCTTCCGCCACCTGGACAGCTACGCCGACGGCGAGGCCGGCACGGCCAGCTTTAGCGCGGGCGTGGGCTTCCCCTACGCGGCCGGGATGTTCTCCGTCTCGGCGGAGCTGGGCAAGCAGAGCAGCCGCCAGGCGCACTGGTTCGACTATCCGGACGGCTACGACGTGGCGCCGACGTCGCGCGTGGAGGACAACCGGTTCCGCGTGGGTGCGGGCCTGACCTACGCCTTCTAGCCGGGGGGGCGAACCCCCGCGAGGAGTGACCATGAGCATCAGCGCCCGTCGCCTGCGGCCCGCGGCCGCGGCCCTGGCCTTCATCCTGCTCGCCGCCGCCGTGCCGTCCGGCGGGGCCGGGGACGTCGGCGCGCAGCCGGACCCCGTCCGCCTGCACCTGATCTGGACGAACGACGTCCACGGCCACATCGCGCCCGAGCCGGCCCGCTTCATGAACCCGTCGTTCCCACCGCCGCTGGGCGGGGGCGCGTCGCTGGCGAACTACCTCGCCGGGGTGCGCGAGGCGGCCGCCGCCGCGGGCGAGGACGTCCTGGTGGTCGACGTGGGCGACTTCTTCCAGGGCACGCCCGTGGGTTCCAAGACCAGGGGCGACGCCGTCATGGCGTACTTCGAGGCGCTGCGCTACGACGTGATCGTGCCGGGAAACCACGACTTCGACATGGGGCGCGACAACACCGAGCGCCTGGCCAACGGCACCCGCATCCCCTTCGTCTGCGCCAACCTGCGCGACGCCGAGGACGGCGAGATCGTCGACTGGTGCGTGCCGACGCTCATGCTCGAGCGGGCCGGCCTGAAGATCGGCGTCATCGGCGTCATCACCACCGGCACCGAGTACATGTCCTTCCCGGCGAACATCGAGGGCCTGATCTTCGACCCCATGGTGCCCGTCATCGAGACCTGGCGCGACCGGCTGCGCGCCGACGGCGCCGACCTCGTCTTCCTGCTCATCCACGAGGGCCTGCCCTTCGACCCGCAGGAGGGCTGGCGCCGCATCGCCGGCGCCGGCGGCGAGGCCGAGACCGGGCAGTCGGAGTCCCAGGGCGGGACCTACGGCACCGTGACCGGCGGCGCCACCAACCTCATGGAGATCGTCAACGCGGTCGAGGGCATCGACGTCGCGGTGGGCGGCCACACGCACCGCGGCTACGAGCAGCCCTGGATCGACCCCATGACCCACACGCTCTGCTTCGAGAGCTTCGGCAACGGCTCCAGCGTGGGCCACGCCATCCTGGAGATCGACCCCGCCACCGGGACCCTGCTCGGCTACGACACGCCGCACGACCGCGGCGTCCTGATCACGCTCTTCGAGGACGAGCTGTGGCCCGACCCGGCGATGCGGCGCGTCCTGCAGCCCTACATCGCGAAGACCGACGCGGAGATGGGCAAGGTCGTCGGCAGCGCGGCCGTCAACCTCACGCGCGGCGACCCCGGCGCCTCCCTGATGGGCAACCTCGTCACCGACGCGATGCGGGAGTACTTCGACGCCGACTTCTCGTTCCAGAACCTCGGCGGCCTGCGCGCCGACGTCCCCGCCGGCAACATCACGGCGCGCGACGTCTTCAGCGTGCTGCCCTTCGGCAACGAGCTGGTCGTGGTGAAGATGCCGGGCTCCCTGATCCGGACCCTGGTCGAGCGCAAGGTCGCCGGCGACTCCGGCGGCATCTGCGTCTCGGGCCTCCGCATGCGCTACAACAAGCAGCGCCCCGACGGCGACCGGGTCTGCGAGCTGGAGATCGCCGGCGCCCCCCTGGACCCCGAGCGCACGTACCGCGTGGTCACCACCACCTTCCTCATGGAGGGCAACAGCGGCCTGGACTTCCTGACCACCGTGCCCGCCGGGGACATCGAGCTGACCCAGATCACGATCGACGCCTCCCTGGAGCAGTACCTGCAGCGGCACAGCCCGGTGCGCCCCCGCGTGGACGACCGCTGGGTCGAGGACGCCGCCGCCGCCCAGGCCCCCTACCTGGCGAGGTCCCCGGCGGCCGACTGAAAGCCCGGCGATTCCGCCTCAAGCCCGTCCGCCGCTTACCGATGAAGGTGCGGAGGACGGGCTTCCGCTTTCCCGTCCGCAGACCCGAGGCACGACCGGGATCCGGCCCGTCCGGACCAACCGAGGAGACGCTGCGTGATCGAGCTGAAGACGGGTGTGGCCAACGAGCAGCTGCGTCGCTTTCGCCTGCGCATGAACCGCATGGTCGTGGGGCAGCCCGCCGCCACGGACAGGATCGCGGACTGCTTCAGCCGCCTGATCGCCGGGATCCACGATCCCGAGCGGCCGCTGCTGACGATGATGTTCCTGGGGCCGACCGGCGTCGGCAAGACCGAGACGGTGCGCTGCCTGGCCGAGTCGCTGTTCGGCGACCGCCGGGCCTTCACGCGCATCAACTGCCAGGAGTTCTCGGCCCACTACAACATCTCCAAGCTGCTCGGCTCGCCGCCCGGCTACGTGGGCGGCGAGATCCGGCCGCTGCTGGCCCAGGAGAACCTCGACAAGCACCACCTCAAGGCGCTCGAGAAGCGCACGGGCATGATCTGCGAGGACGGCGGCAAGCTGGCCGACATGTACCCGCCCGATTCCGCGCGCCGCCTGTCGATCGTGCTGTTCGACGAGATCGAGAAGGCCCACCCCAAGATGTGGAACACCCTGCTGGGGATCCTCGAGGACGGGCACCTGGTCCTGGCGAACAACGAGGAAGTGGACTTCACCGGCTCGATCATCGTGCTGACCTCCAACGTGGGCAGCCAGGCGATGAACGAGCGCCTGAGCCGCAGCGGCATCGGCTTCCGCGCCGCCGACGGCGACGAGGGCCTGGACCGCGACCTCGAGTCCGCCGTCTCGCGCGAGGCCAAGAAGATCTTCCCGATGGAGTTCCTGAACCGCTTCGACGAGCAGATCACCTACCACACCCTCAAGCGCGAGCATCTCTTCGAGATCCTGGACAACCAGATCTCCCAGGTGCACCACCGCGCGCTGGGCAGCGCCGAACCCTTCCTGCTGGAGGTCACCCGCCGCGCCAAGGAGCGGCTGGTCGAGGAGGGCACCGACCCCGAGTACGGCGCCCGCCCCCTGAAGCGCGTGGTGGAGAAGCGGATCGTGACGCCGGTGTCGCACTACATCTGCGGCGACCAGATCCGCCGCGGCGACCTCGTCATGATCGACCACGACGGCGACGGCTTCGTGTTCCTGAAGGAGCCCGGCATCGACTGGGATCGCGACGAGCAGGCCGCGCGGGTCACCGCCGCCGGCAAGTGGACGCGCACGGACCTGGGCGTGAGGGACGACGGGGGAGAGAAGAAGAAGATGGTCGAGGAGGCCGGCCACGTCGCGGCGCCCGCCGAGGCCCTGACCGGCGCCGTCATCGACTAGACCGCGCCGCCCGGCAAGCGAACGGCCGCGCCGATCGACGGCGCGGCCGTTCGCGTTGGCGGTCCATCGCGTCGCCCGCCTCAGGGCTGGAACAGGATCCGGCCGCAGCTCTCGCAGGACATCACCCGGTTCACTTTGGTGACCGAGGTGAACGCCGTCGGCACGTTGGCGAAGCAGCCCGTGCAGTGCCCGTCCCAGACCGGGACCACGGGGTTCTCGAAGCGTGTCTTCAGGCGCAGGTAGTCGCTGCGGTGGCGCGGCTCGATCTGCTCGAGCAGGCCGGCGATGTCGCGCTGGATCTTCTCGACGCTCATGGGGAAGCCCATGGCCTCGAGCGCCTTCGCCTTGGTTTCGTCCTGGGCGTCGCGCAGCTGCAGTTCCAGGTTCTGGATCGAGACCAGCAGAGCCAGCTGTCGGTTCATCCCTGTCCCTCCGTCAAGACCTGGCAGAATGCGGCGTAGTCGGCGGCCTTCAGCGCCGCCTCGCGCAGCGCGGGGGCCTGCATCTTCTCGGTCAGGACCGCGAGCGAGCGGATGTACTGGTTGCCCGTGTCCTGGGGCGGGGCGATCAGCATGAAGAACAGGTGGGTCGGGCCGCCGTCCATCGAGTCGAAGTCCACGCCCGCGTGCGAGCGCGCCACGACGATGATCAGGTTCTGCGCCGCCAGGGTGCGCCCGTGCGGGAAGGCCACGCCGGGGCCGACGGCGGTGCTGCCCAGGGCCTCGCGGCTCTTGAGCATCTCCAGGATCGTTTCCTTGTTGGTGATCGGGGATCCGGCGAGCAGGGCGTCGGCCATCTCGGCGAGCACGCCTTCCTTGTCCTTGGTCTGCAGCTCCCGGATGAAGCGGGTTTCCGAGGTGAGCTGCAAGACGTCCTTGATGTCCATGGCGACCGCCTTGTTCTGCGCGATGTTTCCCTGCATCATTGATCCTGGCCAAGCTAACCAATAGACTGTTGTTCCTCAAGGTGCAAATAGGTCCGCGCGGCGCCGGGAGGCGGCCGGACCGGGAAAGGCGGGGCGTGGAGCGACACGACGGGGAGGCCGGGGCCTGCGGGGAGGGCGTGGTCATCAACGCCGGCAGCGGCCACTGCACGGTGGTCTGCGACGGGCGGGAGATCCCGTGCCGGCTGCGCGGGCGGCTCAAGCAGGGGCTGCAGACCGAGCGGACGCTGGTCGTGGCCGGGGACCGGGTGCGCATCGCCCCGGTGCCCGGCGACCCGGCCATCGCCGTGGTGGAGGAGGTCCTGCCCCGGCGCAACCGGATCTCCCGGACCTCCTCCAAGCGCGAGCGGGGGCGCCGGGAGCAGGTCATGATGGCCAACCTCGACCAGGTGGTGGTCGTGCAATCGGTTCGCCAGCCCGAGCCCTCCGGCGGCCTCGTCGACCGCCTGCTGGTCGCCGCCGAGCGCTACGAAGTCGAGGGCGTGCTCTGCCTGAACAAGGTGGACCTCGACCCGGCCGCCGCCGCGGCTCCGGCCTGGAACCACTACCGCACCATGGGCTACCGGGTGCTGCCGACGTCCGTGGTCACGGGCGAGGGGATCGACGCGTTCCGCGACCGCCTGCAGGGCCGCATCTCGTTGCTGCTGGGGGCGTCCGGCACCGGCAAGAGTTCTCTGCTGGCCCGGGCCACCGGCCTGCGGCTGCGGATCGGCGAGGTGACGGCCAAGACCGGCCTGGGCCGGCACACCACGACCCAGACCGAGCTCTACGCCCTGGGCAACGGCGGTTTCATCGCCGACACGCCCGGCATCCGCGGCTTCGACCCCTGGGACGTGGCGCCGATCGAGCTGCGGGACTGGTTCCCCGATTTCACGGGGCCGGCCCAGACCTGCCGCTACGACACCTGCCTGCACCGCGACGAGCCCGACTGCGGGGTCAAGCGGGCCGTGGCCGGCGGCGCGCTGCCCGCCTGGCGGCACGCCGCCTACCTGGGCATCCTGAAGGACCTGCAGGAGCGGGAGGACGTGAGGGGGCCTCAGCGCAGGAGATCGTCGTAGAAGACGATCGCCTCGGCGCCTTCGTGGAGCAGGCGGTCGAGCGGTCGGAACCCGGTGCGGTCGCGGTAGGCGATCGCGTGGTCGGCGCGCTGCGCCTCCCACCAGCCGGGCAACGCGACGCCGAGCAGCAGGTCGGACCGGGCCGTGACCTCGTAATTGAGCAATCCGGCCACCAGGGTGATGGCGGTCGTCAGACCGCAGAGCTGCAGGGCACGCACGTTCTTGAACCTCCGGAGCGATGCGTATGCAACCGGGGTGCCAGGAGGGCCGTTGAAGGAGCATTCCATCCGAAAAGGCTTCAAAAGGGTCGTTTCCGGCGCGCTGGCGCGGCTGTGCCGTCGCCGCCCGGTGACGCCGCAGGAGCTGTTCGCCGACCCTCCGCGCCGGATCCTGGTGGTGCGCCAGCACAACCAGATGGGGGACATGGTCTGTGCGACGCCGGCCCTGCGCGCCCTGAGGCGGGCCTTCCCGCAGGCCGAGATCGTCCTGGTCTGCGCGCCGGTCAATCGCGACGTCGTCCTGCACAACCCCGACCTCGACCGGGTGCTGGTCTTCGACAAGCGGGCCTGCACGCGACCGGCGCCCCTGCTGCGCTTCGTCGGCGAGCTGCGCCGCTTCCGGCCCGACGCGGCCTTCGTCCTGAATTCGGTCTCCTACTCCGTGACCAGCGCCGCGCTCGCCGCCGCCAGCGGCGCGCCGCTGCTGATCGGGGGCGACAGCCTCCCGTACGGCTACGACATCAGCCGGCACGCCTACTCGCTGGTCATGCCGTCGCGTCCCGAGCTCGACCGCCACGCCGTCGATCACAACCTCGCGCCGCTGGAGGCCATCGGGATCGTCGCCGAGGACCGCCGCACCGTGGTGGTGCCGGCGGCGGAGGAGGCGGCGACCGCGCGCGGGATCGACGATCTTGTCCCCGGCGTGGGCGGGCTCTGGATCCTGCATCCCGGCGCCGGCAAGACGCAGAACCGGTGGCCGGCCGAGAGATTCGCCGAGGTGGCCGCCCGGGCTGTGCGCGACGGCCGCCGGGTCCTGGTCCTGCAGGGACCGGCCGACGGCCCGGCGATGGCTGGATTCGAGTCGGCGACGACCGAACTGCTGGCGCCGCTGGGCCTGGCGCCGCCGCCGATCAACCCGCCGGTCACGGTCGGGGTCTGCGCGGCGCTGTTGGCGCTGGCCGAGCGCTTCCTCTGCAACGACACCGGCCTGATGCACGTGGCCGGCGCGGTGGGGGTGCCGACCCTGGCCCTGTTCGGCCCCACCGATCCGGCCCTCTGGGGGCCTCAGGCCCCGGAAGTGGTCTGCCTGCGCGGCAGGCAAGGGCGCCTTGAGGCGCTGGACACCGACACCGTCTGGGATCGCTGGCGGCACCTGCCCCCGCGGACCGGCCCAATCAGGGGTTAGGCATGCACACACCGATCGCGATCCTGGTGCTGTTGTTCTCCCTCACGTTCCACGAGTTCGCCCACGCGCGGGCGGCCCTGCGGTTGGGGGACGACACGGCGCAGCGCCTGGGCCGGGTCTCGCTGAACCCGATCGCCCACATCGATCCCGTCGGCACGATCATCGTGCCGCTGGTGATGGCCCTGCTGCCGGGCGGCATGATCTTCGGCTGGGCCAAGCCCGTGCCCGTGGACGAGCGACGCCTCGCCAGCCCCCTGCGCGACCAGGCCCTCATCGCGGCCGCCGGCCCGGTCAGCAACCTCGTGCTGGCGGCCATCTTCGCCATCGGCCTCGGGTTGACGCTGGCCGGCGGCCACGGCGGACCGTTGGCCACCCTGGCCGGGGGCGACGTCGGCGCCTTCCTGCGGCTCCTCTGCCAGTGGGGAGTCAGCCTCAACGTGCTGCTGGCCCTGTTCAACCTGATCCCCCTGCCGCCCCTGGACGGCAGCTGGATCATGCGCCTGGCCTTGCGCGGCGACGCACGCGCCTCGTACGAGCGCCTGCGGCCCTACGGCTTCCTGCTGGTGCTGGTGCTGATGTACGCGGGCCTGGGCGGGTTCCTGGGCCGGGGCGTGTCCGTGGTCGGGGGCTGGTACCTGGAGGTGGCGCTGGCCGTGGGCGGCCTGCTGTCCTGACCGTCCCGCCGGCCGACGGGAACCGTCGGGCGCGCGAACGCCGGAACCCCCGGGGGGATTCCGGCGCCGCGTCCGGATCGACTCGCGTCGTCGCCGAGGATCAGTAATCGACGCAGGCGAGGTTGTAGCCCTGGTTGGGGCTGTCGTCGACCGTGACGGCCACCGTGGCCACCGCGCTCTCGTTGTCGTTCGCGTCGACGGCCGAGACGCGGTAGACGTTCTCGCCGATCATCGGGTTCTCGTCGACGTACCAGGTCTCGTCGATCGGGGCCTGGCACATGGTCGCGACCCGCGTGCCGTTGGCGCGGTAGACCATGTAGCCGACCAGGTCCGCGTCGGTGGTGTTCGGCGCCCAGTGCACGATCACCTGGGCCTCGATGATCTCGCCCTGGATGTCCACGGGAACCGCCGGGGGCGCCGTGTCGACGGTGTTCGGCGGGCTCGTCACATCGTCGCCGCCGCAACCGGCCAGCACCGCCAAGCACCACAGCCCTGCCAGCATCATCTTCGTCTTGCCTGCCACCTTGGTTCCTCCTTGCCCAGCCACGTTCAGGACCGGAGGCGGCGCGCCAAGGCGCGACGGGATCTGCTCCGGTTTCGGTCGAATTCGCAGGGGCGACCGCTGCAAGGGGGGTGCCAGCGATGCCAGCGGCGCGGCACGGGAAGGGCAGGATGGTAATTCCTTGGGGTTGGTGAGGTTGCGAACGGTCCCGTCGGTGCCTGGGCTTTCCCGGGCTTTCCCGTGATGTCCGGCGGGGGGCCGCCGTGTCGGGTCTTGCATGGTCCGCGGCGGCCCGCCTTGCAGTTTGCATCGCGCGGATTCCTGAAATGTCCTTGACAGCAAGGAAGTTAAGCGGGACGATGACCCCAGGTGCAGCAGAGCCAGCCATCGCCGGGGGACGATGCCGCGCCGATAGCTCAGCGGGAAAGGGGGGACCTGATGACCAAGGCGGATATTGTCGAGGATATCGCTCAGAAGACGGGTCTGACCAAGAAGGAAGTGGGGGAGACGGTGGACCTCTTCCTGGAGCAGGTCAGCGACCTGCTTTCCCAGGGCCGCCACCTCGAAATCAGGGGCTTCGGCACCTTCAAGGTGAAGGAGCGCAAGGAACGCATGGCCCGCAACCCCCGGACGGGGGACGCCGTGCCCGTGCCGTCGCGCCGCGTGCCGATCTTCAAGGTCTCGAAGATGCTCAAGGACAAGGTGGCCCACCACTCCTGAGCCCGCGCGCCCGATGCGGCAGCCGCAAGTTCGAGCCGGCCTTCCCGCCCGTCGCGGGGAGGCCGGTCGCCTGTCCCGCCCCGGAGGTGCCCCATGTTGGACCTGCGCAGCGATACCGTGACCCGGCCCGACGCCGGCATGCGTCGGGCGATCGCCGAGGCCGAAGTCGGGGACGACGTCTTCGGCGACGACCCGACCGTCAACCGCCTGCAGGAACGCACCGCCGGATTGCTGGGCAAGGAGGCGGCCCTCTTCGTGCCCAGCGGCACCATGGCCAACCAGATCGCGCTGCGCGTCCAGACCCGCCCCGGCGACCAGGTGGTCTGCGAGGCGGACTGCCACATCTATCGCTACGAGCAGGGCGGGCCGGCGGCGCTCTCCGGACTGCTGCTGGCCTGCGTGGCCGGCGACCGCGGCGCGCTCCCGTGGTCCGCGATCCGGCCGGTCCTGAATCCCGACGACGACCACGCCGCCCGACCGGCGCTGATCTGCCTCGAGAACACACACAACCGGGCCGGCGGCCGCATCCTGCCGCAGGAGCAGGTCGTGGAGGTCGGGCGCGAGGCGCGCGCCCGCGGCCTGCGGCTGCACCTGGACGGCGCCCGGTTGTGGAACGTCCACGCCGCCACGGGCGCCGCCCTGTCGGAGCTGGCCGCGCCGGCCGACACCGTCAGCGTCTGCTTCTCCAAGGGGCTCGGCGCGCCGGTGGGTTCGGCCCTGGCCGGCAGCGCCGCGGTGATCCGCGAAGCCCGGCGCGCCCGCAAGCTCTACGGCGGCGGCATGCGCCAGGCGGGGATCCTGGCCGCGGCCTGCCTGCACGCCCTGGACCACAACCTGCCCCGGCTGGCCCAGGACCACGAACACGCCCGATTGCTGGTCGAAGGTCTGGACAACCCGGCCCTCAGGCTCGATCATCCGGTCGAGACGAACATCGTCATCCTGAAGGTCGCCGACGAGCGGCACCTGCTCGAACATCTGCTGGGGTGCGGCATCCTGGCCGTGGCGTTCGGAGCCGGGCGCGTGCGCCTGGTGCCGAACCTCATGATCGACCGCGCGGGGATCCTCGCGGTGCAGGACGCGCTGGACGCCTACCGCGCGCCGGCGCCTGCGCCCCCATCCTGAAGGGTAAGGGCATGACGGCTGCATCGGACTGGGACTGGCTGATCCCCGCGGCGCACGCCGAGCGCGAAACCGTCGCGTTCCTGCGCGCGACCGTTGCGGCCTCCGGCGCCGCCGGCGTCGTGATCGGCCTCTCGGGAGGGATCGACTCGGCCGTCAGCGCGGCCCTGGCGGTGCGCGCCCTGGGGCGCGAGGCCGTGCTCGGCGTCTACCTGCCCTACCGCACCAGCAGTCCCGATTCGCTGACCGACGCCGCCGCGGTGGCCGCGGGGCTGGGCATCCGCGCCGAACGGCGCGAGATCACCGACCTCGCCGACGCCTACCTGCGCGACGTCCCGCCCGAAGCCGGCCTGCGCCGCGGGAACGTGATGGCGCGCTGCCGCATGATCGTCCTGTACGACCTCTCGGCGCGCGACCGCACGCTGGTGCTGGGCACCGGCAACCGCACCGAGACCCTGCTGGGGTACGCCACCCTGCACGGGGACGCGGCCTTCGGGCTGAACCCGCTGGGCGACCTCTACAAGGCCGAAGTCCGCGCGCTGGCGCGGCACCTGGGCCTGCCGGCTCGGGTCATCGAGAAGGCGCCGAGCGCCGACCTGTGGGCCGGCCAGACCGACGAAGACGAACTGGGATTCACCTACGAGCAGGCCGACCTCATCCTGCACCACATGGTGGACCTGGGTCTGGACGACGCGCGGCTCTCGGCGCTGGGGTTCGCGCCGGAGCTGGCCGCCACGGTCCGCGCCCGCGTCCGCGCGCAGGCCTTCAAGTGGCTGCCGGTGCCGAGCGCGTCCTTCCCGGGCCGCCCCCTGCCCGACGTCGCGGGCGGCTTCTGAGGTGGAAACGCCCGAGCGCCCCGTCACCGTGGCGATCCCGGATCTCGCGGAGCCCCAGGGCTCGTGCCTGTTCGTGGCGACGCCGATCGGCAACCTGGACGACGTGACCCTGCGCGCGCTCGGGGCGCTGCGCGACGCCGACATCGTCTACGCCGAAGACACGCGGCGCACGCGGGGCCTGCTGTCGCGCTACGGCCTGCACGCCCGCATGGAACCCTACCACGACCACAACAAGGAGCGGCAGGCGCCGCGGGTGGTCGAGCGGGTGCGCCAGGGCGATCGCGTGGTCGTGGTCAGCGACGCCGGCATGCCCGCGGTGGCCGATCCGGGCTACCTGATCGTCCAGGGCCTGCGCGAGGCCGGCCTGCCCTGGTCGGTGGCGCCCGGCGCCTCGAGCGTGCTGGCGGCGCTGGTGCTGTCGGGGTTCCCGACCGACCGGTTCCTGTTCACGGGCTACACGCCGCGCAAGCCCGGGAAGCTGCGGTCCTTCCTGAAGGAGGCGCTGGCGGAGCGCGGCACGGTGGTCATGCTCGAGTCGTGCCACCGCATCCGCAAGACGCTCGACGCGCTGGTCGAGGTGGCGCCCGACCGCGAACTGGCGATCGCGCGCGAGATCACGAAGATCCACGAGGAGACCCTGCGCGGCACGGCCGCCGAACTGCTGGCGCTGATGGACGGCTCCCGCTTGAAGGGTGAACTGGTGCTGCTGGCCCGCGGCCGGCCCGCCGGGGAAGAAGGAGTCTGAGATGGACAGGATCGGACTGAAGGCGGCGGCCCGCGACAAGGTCAGGCCCCTGGTGCTCGCCCTGGATCGGGCCGGGGTGTCGCCCGACGGGGTGTCGCTCGCGGGTCTGGGGATCAGCATCTTCGCCGCCTGGATCACGGCCGCCGGGCAGCTCTTCCTCGGGGCCCTGGTCCTGATCGTCGGCTCGGTGTTCGACATGCTGGACGGCGACCTGGCGCGGCTGCAGGGGCGGGCCAGCCGGCGCGGCGCCTTCCTCGACTCCAACTTCGACCGGCTGTCCGAGGCGGCGGTCTACGCGGGGCTGGCCTGGTTCTACATGGAGGCCCTGTCCTGGCCCGACTCCGGCGCCGTGCTGCTGGTGATCCTCGCCCTGACCGGTTCGTTGACCACCAGCTACGCGCGCGCGCGCGCCGAGGGCCTGGGCGTCACCTGCACGGGCGGCTGGCTGCAGCGCCCCGAGCGCATGGTCCTGCTGATCCTCGGCATGATCCTCGGCCGCCACGTGCTGAAGCTGGTGCTGGCCCTGCTGGCCGCCGCGACCCTCTTCACCACGCTGCAGCGGATCGCCACGGTCAGCCGCGACCTGGGCGACGAGTCGCGCGCCGTACCGCGGCGGCCGTCGCGGGCGGTCCCGTCCGGGCCGGCGCCGATCGCCGCCGCGACCGGCGGACCGGGCGCCCCGGACGATCCTGAAGATCCGGATGATCCGGAAGTCCTGGCCGGCGCGGAACCCGCGGCGACGGGCCCCGATCCCGACGGCGAAGTCCGGCTCGAGGAGCCCGACGACGACGACGACCCCTACGCGGACCTCCACGACCGTGGCTGATCCGGCCCGCCGGGGCCTGCTGGTCACCTTCGAGGGGCCCGAAGGCAGCGGCAAGTCGACGCTCATCCGCGGGCTGGCCGGGCGCCTCGAGGCGCTCGGCAGGCCGGTCCTGACGACGCGCGAGCCGGGCGGCACGCCCGTCGGCGAGCGCATCCGCGCCGTGCTGCTGGACCCGTCGCTGCCGGAGCTGTGTCCCGAAACCGAACTGCTGCTGATGGTGGCCAGCCGGGCCCAGCTGGTCCGCGAGGTCGTGCTGCCCGCCCTCGCCGCCGGCCGGATCGTGCTCTGCGACCGCTACGCCGACGCGTCGGTCGCCTACCAGGGCGCCGGCCGGGAACTGGGCCGCGCGCAGGTCGATTCCCTGAACGACTTCGCGCTGGCCGGGGCGGCGCCGGACCTGACCCTGCTCTGCCTGCTGCCGCCGGCCGCCGGCCGACGCCGGTTCGGGGACCGCGACCCCGACCGCCTCGAACGGGAATCCGCGGCCTTCCACGAACGGGTCTACGCCGCCTACCTCGCCATGGCCGGGTCCGGCGACCCCCGCTTCCGCGTGCTGGACGCGACCGCCCCGCCCGACGGGCAGGTCGAACAGGCCGTCGCCCACCTGCGCGCTCTGGAACACGATTTGCTGACGGGACTATAATCGCTTATGGATGTGCCCGAAATACGGGGTGCCCCGCCGCCCGCCACCCGTGAGAAAGCCGGTCGAGCATGATGGCCCTTGCGCGCAACCTCGCCGCCCTGCGGCGCCCCCTGCTGACCCTGGTCGCCCTGGTCTCCCTGGCTGCGTCCGCGGCGCCCGCCGCCGCCCAGGATTCCACGCGCACCCTGGAGCGCCCGCGCGGCACCGACCGCCAGCGCTACATCGAGGCCCTGCAGACCCTCGGCAACGTCTACGAGCGTGTCTTCTACAACTACGTCGACGACGTCGACGCCGACGCGCTGCTCGAGGCCGGCATCAACGGCATGATGGGCTACCTCGACGAGCACTCCCAGTACCTGCCCCCGAAGAACTACGAGGACCTCATGATGTCCACCGAGGGGGAGTTCGGCGGGCTGGGCATCACCATCAACATCCGCGACCACTACCCGACGGTCGTCTCGCCGATCGAGGGCACGCCCGCCTTCCTGATGGGCATCCAGGGCGGCGACCGCATCGTGGAGATCGAGGGCGAGTCGACCTTCGACTTCGGCAGCGACGACGCCGTGAAGCTGCTGCGCGGCGAACCGGGCACCCAGGTCACGATCACCGTCCAGCGCGAAGGCACCAAGGACCCGTTCCCGCTGACCATCACGCGCGCCGTGATCGAGGTCGAGAGCGTGCCCTACGCCTTCATGATGGGGGACATCGGCTACATCCGCGTGCAGAGCTTCGCCCGCACCACGCCCGACGAGATCCGCGACAAGATCGCCGAGCTGCGCGCCCTGAACGCGCGCGGCCTCGTGCTGGACCTGCGCTGGAACCCGGGCGGCCTGCTGGAGTCCGCCAACGGCGTCAGCGAGCTGTTCCTGGACCACAACGAGCTGATCGTCTACACCAAGGGCCGCCTGCGCAACCAGAACCGCAGCTACTACGCCGAGAAGGACCGCCACGCCGCGGCGGGGCTGCCGACGATCGTCATGATCAACGGCGCTTCGGCGTCGGCCAGCGAGATCGTCGCCGCCGCCGTGCAGGACCACGACGCTGCGCTGGTCGTCGGCAAGACCAGCTTCGGCAAGGGGTCGGTCCAGACCGTCTTCCCCCTGAGCGAGGACAGCGCCCTGAAGCTGACCACGGCCAAGTACTACACGCCCAGCGGCCGCTCCATCCACAAGGACCGCCATGAGGACGACAGCGACCTCGACCTGACGCTGGAGCCCGCCCACGACGGCCCGCCCGACGTCGAGCTCGACCTGCCGCGCGCCGAGAAGGAGAAGTTCGCCACCGACAGCGGGCGCGTCGTCTACGGCGGCGGCGGCATCACGCCGGACATCGAGGTCGAGCAGCCCTTCCTGGGCGATTTCGAGGTGGCGCTGGAGCGCGACGGGGCGCTGTTCAGCTTCGCCACCTGGTGGGCGGCCTACCACGACGTGCCGCGCGACCTGACGGTCGACGCCCCCATGTTCGCGGCCTTCAAGGAGCACCTGCGCAAGCGCGAGAACATCGAGGAATACCTGGGCGTCTACGACCTGAAGCTCGACGACGAGCTGCTGGCCGCCAACCGCGCCTACATCGAGCAGGGGATCCGGCGCGAGCTGATGCGCCACAAGTACGGGCAGCTCGCCGCCTACCAGGTCGCCATCGAGGACGACGTCCAGCTGAAGGAAGTCCTGAAGCTCTTCGAGCGGGCCCGCAGCCTCGACGACCTGCTGCGCCTCGCCCGCGAGTGGGAGAGCTCCCAGGTCGCGGAGGCGGCCAAGCCGGACGCCGGCGCTCCCGTGGTCCGCTGACGGGGGCTCAGATCCGGTCGAACGCCTGCGCGAGGTCCGCGATGACGTCCTCCGGGTCTTCGAGACCCACCGAGAGCCGGACCATCGCCGGGTCGATGCCCACCTTGAGCAGCTGCTCCTCGGAGTAGGTGCTGTGGGTCATCGTGGCGGGATGCTCGATGAGGGTGTCCACGTCCCCGAGGCTCACCGCGAGCGTGCACAGTTCCACGCTGTTCATCACCGTGCGGCCGGCGTCGCGGCCGCCCGCGACCAGGAAGCTGATCAGGCCGCCGAAGCCGGCCTGCTGCCGCTTCGCCAGCTCGTGCTGGGGGTGCGTGGGCAGGCCGGGGTAGATCACGCGCGTCACCTTGGGGTGCTTCTCCAGCCACTTCGCCACCGTCATCGCGTTCTCGCCGTGCTGGCGGACGCGCACCGCCAGGGTCTTCAGCCCGCGGATCAGCAGCCAGGCGTTGAAGGGGCTGATGCAGCCGCCGATGTCGCGCAGGGTCTCGAAGCGCGCGCGGGTGATGAACTCGGACGAGCCCACCAGGATGCCGGCGATCGCGTCGCCGTGGCCGCCGATGTACTTCGTCGCGCTGTGCAGCACGATGTCGGCGCCCATCTCCAGCGGTCGCTGCAGCACCGGCGTGCAGAACGTGTTGTCCACCAGCAGCGGGATGCCGTGCCGGCGCGCGATCGCGGCCACCGCGGGCAGGTCGGTCAGCACCAGCGTGGGGTTGGCGGGCGTCTCGACGTAGAGCAGCTTCGTGGCCGGGGTGATCGCGCGCTCGAAGTTGGCGGGGTCGGTGGCGTCGACCTCCGTGACCGTGATGCCGAGGTGCGGCAGCGTGTGGGTGAACAGCTGGTGGGTGCCGCCGTAGAGGGTGTCGCCCGAGACGACGTGGTCGCCGCTGCCGCACAGGGTCAGCACGGCGGTGGTGCAGGCGGCCATCCCGCTGGCCAGGGCCAGGGCGGCCTCGCCGCCCTCCAGCGCCGCCAGGCGGCACTCCAGCGCCTCCTGGGTGGGGTTGCCCAGGCGCGTGTAGAGGAAGCCGTCGTTCTCCCCGGCGAAGATGGCGGCGCCGTGCTCGGCGCTCTCGAAGGCGAAGGTCGAGGTCTGGACGATGGGGCACGAGACCGGCCGGGCCGTGCGCCAGCGGCCGTCCGAGACGTGGCCGTGGCCGTGGATGCAGCGCGTCTGGAAGCCGTAGCTCTTCTTGTCGGACATGGATCCCCCCGCCTTCCGGGCGGCGGGGGTGGGATTGCGCTTGCAATCTCCCGCCGCCCTGGAACAATGGGCCGGTCGCGACGTAGGGGCCCGCCGCAGACGTCGGCAACGTCCCGCAGAATACCAGGATTCAAGATGGAAGCCACCAAGACCGCTGTCAAACCCGCCACCGCGGCCATCGCCGTGCGGGACTTGACGTTCGCCTACGGGGCGGCGCCGGTCCTGCAGGACGTGAGCTTCGGCCTCGAGAAACGGGCCGTGGGCCTGCTCGGCCCCAACGGTTCCGGCAAGACCACGCTGCTGCGGGCCCTGCTCGGCCACCTGCCGCTGAAGCGGGGGGCCGTCACGGTCATGGGCTGCGACATGGCGCGCGACCCCCGCGGCGCGCGCCGCCGGATCGGCTGGATGCCCGAGCGCGGCGGCATCCTGCCCGGCATGAGCGGCGTCTCCATGGTGGCCTACCTCGGCGAGCTCGGCGGCATGCCGCCCACCGACGCCCTGCAGCGCGCCCACGAGGTCCTGAACTACGTCGGCCTCGCCGACGAGCGCTACCGCGAGGCCGACACCTACAGCCAGGGCATGCGTCAGCGCCTGAAGCTGGCCCAGGCCCTGGTCCACGACCCCGACTGGCTGCTGCTGGACGAGCCGACCAGCGGCCTGGACCCGCGCGGTCGCGTCAGCATGCTCGAACTCATGCGCGACCTGGCCGCGAACAAGGGCTTCGGGATCATCCTGTCGACGCACCTGCTGGCGGACGTGCGCGAGGTCTGCCGGGAGATCCTGGTCCTGCGCCAGGGCCGGCTGCTCAGCCACGGCCGCGTCGAGGTGGCGCCGCCCGGGGCGACGGCGCAGTTCCTGATCGAGGGCTTCGGCGACGAGCCGGCGTTCCTGGCCGCGCTGCAGGCCGCCGGGCTCGCGGCCGCACGCCGCGAGCGGCTCCTGGAAATCACCGCCCCGGCCGACGCCGGCGCCCGCCTGGTGCTCGCGGCCGCCTCGGCCAGCGGCTTCGCGCTGCGCCGGCTGCAGCCGCGCCGCGAGACCCTCGAGGACCTGTTCTACCAGCTCGTCGACGACGCCGACGATGCGCGCAGCAAGGACTGACATGCCCGTCTACGAACGCGGATACCGTCCCTGGGAGCACAGCGGCCACCGCGCGCGCGCGCCCTGGTGGACGATCGCCCGGCGCGGCATCGCCGAGCCGCTGAAGAGCCGCCGCCTGCTGTTCCTGCTGGCGGTCGCCTGGGTGCCGGCCATCGTCAAGGGCGGCATCCTCTACTTCACCTTCCAGATGGGCGAGCTGTCGCGCCTGATCGGCGGCAAGTGGACCGACATCGGACCGCGCGGCTTCCTGAGCTACCTGGGCTGGCAGTCGCCGTTCGTGCTGATCCTGCTGGCGATCATCGGCTCGGGCCTGATCAGCCGCGACCGCCGCGAGAACGGCCTCGCCCTGTACCTGTCGCGGCCGTTGGGCGTGCGCGACTACGTCCTGGGCAAGGGCGCCGTGATCATGTTCTACTACTTCGCCGTGACGCTGCTGCCCGTCTGGGCGCTGTGCCTGTTCGGCTACCTGGTGACCAGCGGCGCGACCGGGATGCAGATGCTCCTGCTGATCCCCCTGCAGGCGCTGGCCTACTGCGTGGTGACCGGCGCCGGCTTCACGCTGGTGCTGCTGGCCCTGTCCTCGATCGGCCAGCGCACGGTGTTCGTCGCCCTGTGGTGGGTGCTGCTCTACGCGGGCACCGACGGGCTCGCCCAGATCATGTCGCTGTTCAGCCCCGGCCTGCAGATCCTCAACTTCCCCGGCCAGTTCCTCAACGCTGGCATCGTCTTCTTCGGCGGCGAACCGCTGTGCGAGGTGCCGCCGGCGGCGAGCCTGCTGGTCGTGCTGGCCTACTCGGCCCTGGGCGTCTGGGTGCTGCGGCGACGGATCAAGCCCGTGGAGGTGGTGGCGTGAACGTCGCACCCGCGAGCGGCGCCGCCGCCGTCCTGCAGGCCGAACGGGTCAGCAAGTGGTTCGGCGAGGTCATCGCCGTCAACGACTGCACGCTGACCCTGGGGCCCGGCGTGACCGGGCTGCTGGGACTCAACGGCGCCGGCAAGACGACCCTGTTCAAGATGCTGTCGGGCCTGATCACGCCCAGCCAGGGCGAAGTGCTCATCCGCGGGCACCGCCTGCGCCGCGACGTGGGCCTGTTCCGCCGCGTGGGTTTCTGCCCCGAGAGCGACGCGCTGTTCGACTGGCTGACCGGCCGCGAGTTCATCCGGCTGATGGTGCGCCTGATGGGGTACGACGGCGCGGAAGTGGTCGCGCGCGCCGAGCGCGCCCTGGAGCTCGTGCACCTCGGCGACGCCGCCGACCGGCGCCTCGGCGCCTACTCCAAGGGCATGCGCCAGAAGATCAAGATGGCCCAGGCCCTGGCCCACGATCCCGAGATCGTGTTCCTGGACGAGCCGCTCAACGGCATGGACCCCGTGTCGCGGCGGGAGATCGTCGCGCTGGTGCAGCGCCTGGGCGATGAGGGGCGCTGCGTGGTGGTGTCGAGCCACATCCTGCCCGAGATCGAGACCATGACCCGCTCGATCGTGCTGATCCACCGCGGCAAGCTGATGGCCGAGGGCGACATCACCGAGATCCGCGACGCGATCCACGACCGCCCCACCATCGTGGCGCTCACCTCGACCGAGGCGCGGCGCCTGGCGTCGTCGCTGGCCGGGCGCGACCTGGTGCGCGGGGTCGAGATCGACGAGTTCGGCCGCGTCGTGGCGCGCACCGACCACGCCGTGAACTTCTACCGCGAGCTGCCGGGCTGGCTGCTGGCGGAGTCCCTGCCCGTCGACGAGATCGAGACCCTCGACGACAACCTGCAGGCGGTCTTCGACTATCTGGTGGGGGGTTGAGATGAGCGTCGCCGCACCGCCCGCCGCCGCCGGGCACGACCGGGCCGGGAACGACCGCCCGCTGGGCCTGGCGGTCTCGGCCTACTGGATCGCCTTCTTCTCCTTCCGCGAGATGGTGCGCCGCCGGCGCATCCTCTCGGTGGGGCTGCTGATGCTGCTGCCGGTGGTGCTGGCGGTGGCTTGGCGGCTCCTGGACCGCGAAGGGATGATCCCGCCGGAGCTGCTGCTGGCCAACCTCAGCGGCATGGTCTACATCCACTTCATGGTCGCGATCGTCTCGCTGGCCTTCGGCCTGTCGGCCATCGGCGAGAGCGCCGACGAGGGCACCATCATCTACTACTGGACCCGGCCCCTGCGCCGCGAGGCCATCTACCTGGGGCGCCTGGTGGCGGCGCAGGCGGTGGCCGGGCTGCTGGTGGCGGGATCGCTGGTCGCGGCCTTCCTGGTGATGACGGTGGGGAACTTCGGGATCATCTCGCTGGACTTCCTGAAGCTCTACGTCAGCGCCTGCCTGGTCATCCTCTTCGGCGCGGTCGTCTACACGGCCATCTTCGCCGCCGCGGGCACCTGGCTCAAGAAGCCCATGCTGCCGGCCATCCTGTTCGCGTTCGGCTGGGAGTCCATCGGCGGCAACGCGCCGCTGCGGCTGCAGGAGCTGACGGTGGTCTTCCACCTGCGCAACCTGCTGCACAACACCGCGGCCTCGACCGGCGACATGCCCAACCTGCTGCAGGAGCTGAAGGTCATGCTCCTGCACGAGGTGCCGCCGTCCCCGTGGCACTCCTTCCTGGTGCTGCTGGCCGTGGCGGCGGTCGCCTTCGCCCTGGGGTGCTGGCTGCTGCGCCGCAAGGAGATCTTCCGCTGAGCGGTCCGTTTGACAGTCGTCGCGACCGGTGCTAGCGTTCGGGAGTTCCCCCGCCGCGATCGACCCAAGCGACAGTTTGCAGGCCCGGGCCCGCCGGGCGATTCCGAGGCTGCCCCGCAGCGTGCCCGCATCGCGCCGCCGGGGTCAACAGTTGGAGGCGTCATGTCCGTGATCCGCAAGACCCTGGTCTTGGCCGCCGTCCTGGCCGTCGCGCTGGGCGCCGTGGCGGCGTCGGCCGAGGGCTACCAGGACCTCAAGGAGCAGGTGAGGGAGTTCACCCTGCCCAACGGCATCCACTTCATCGTGCTCGAGCGCCACGACGTGCCGGTGTTCTCGTTCAACACCTACATGAACGTCGGCAGCGCCCAGGAAGTCACCGGCATCACGGGCATCGCCCACATCCTGGAGCACATGGCGTTCAAGGGGACCGCCGAGATCGGCACCACCGACGCCAAGAAGGAGGCGCTGGCGATGAAGGCCGAGGACGAGGCCTTCGCCGCGCTGAAGACAGAGCGCCTCAAGGGCGACCGCGCCGACCCGGCGAAGCTGGCCGAGCTGGAGCAGGCCTTCACCGACGCCAAGGACGCGGCCCGCGCCTTCGTCGTCAGCAACGAGTTCGGGCAGATCATCGAGAACAACGGCGGCCGCGGCATGAACGCCGGCACCGGCACCGACGAGACGAGCTACATGTACAGCCTGCCGAGCAACCGCCTGGAGCTGTGGGCCTACCTCGAGGGCACGCGCATGTCGCGCCCCGTGATGCGCGAGTTCTACACCGAGAAGGACGGCCCGGTGACCGAGGAGCGCCGCATGCGCACCGAGAACAGCCCGATCGGCATGCTCATCGAGCAGTTCCAGAACCTGGCCTTCATGGCCCACCCCTACCACCACTCGACGATCGGCTGGATGACCGACCTCAACACGATCACCCGCCAGGACTGCGAGACCTTCTACCGGACCCACTACGTGGGCCGCAACATGACGGTGGCCGTGGTCGGCGACGTCGATTTCGAAGAGGTCAAACGGCTGGCCGGGAAGTACTTCGCCGGCGTGTCGGCCGCCGAGCCGCCGGTGATCGAGACCTTCGACGCCCCGCAGAAGGGCGAGCGCCGCATGGTCATCGAGGACGAGGCGCAGCCCTTCTACATCTGCGGCTTCCACATCGGCAACTGGGCCCACGCCGACGCCGCGGTCTACGACGCCATCGCCGACATCCTCGGCCAGGGGCGCACCAGCCGCCTGTACGAGCGCCTGGTCAAGCAGGACAAGTCGGCGGTCCAGGCCTTCAGCTTCGCCGGCTACCCCGGCGACAAGTACCCGACCCTGCTGGCCGTGCTGGGCATGCCCGCCAAGGACGTCAGCGCGGAGCAGCTCGAGGCCGCGGTGCTCGATGAGATCGCGAAGCTCGTGGACGGCGGCGTGACGCAGGAGGAGCTGGCGGGCGTGAAGCGCCGCGCCCGCGCCGACTTCGTGCGCTCGCTGGAGGGGAACATGGGCCTGGCGGCCCAGCTGTCCGAGTACCAGGGCAAGCAGGGCGACTGGCGCCGCATGTTCAGCCAGCTCGAGGCCATCGACGCGGTGACCGTCGCCGACGTGCAGCGCGTCGCCGCCGAGATCTTCGTCCCCAACAACCGCACGGTTGCCTTCATCAAGACGGTCGAGGCCGCCAACTGACGCGACCACCGCGTCGCGCCATGGAAAGGAGACTGGTCATGAAGCGAATCCTGAAGACGGCGGCCCCGGTCCTGCTGCTGCTGGCGGCGGCGACCCTGGCCTCGCCCGCGCTCGCGGCCCGCAGCAAGCCGTGGGAGAAGATCAAGACCCCGGTCCTGGGCGAGATCCAGCTGCCGGACTACCAGCGCGTGCAGCTGGACAACGGCATGGTGCTCTACCTCGCCGAGGACCACGAGCTGCCGATGATCGAGCTGTCGGCCACCATCCGCGCCGGCCAGATCTACGAGCCCGAGGGCAAGACGGGTTTGGCCTCCCTGACGGGCGAGGTCCTGCGCTCGGGCGGCACCGCCAGCTGGTCTGGCGACGAGATCGACGAGCTGATGGAGTCCCTCGGCGCCGTGGTCGAGACCTACGTCGGCGGTTACACCGCCGGCGCCTACCTGTCGGCCCTGACCGAGGACGCCGACACGGCCCTGTCCGTCCTGGCCGAGATCCTGCGCAGCCCGCGCTTCGCCGAGGACAAGCTCGACCTGGCCAAGACCCAGCACAAGGCCGGCATCGCGCGGCGCAACGACGAGCCGATGAGCATCGCGCGACGCGAGTTCACCCGCGTGATCATGGGCCCGGACCACCCGCTGGCCCGCAACGAGGAGTACGACACCCTCGGCGCGATCACGCGCCAGGACCTGGCCGACTTCCACGCCGACTGGTTCGGCCCCGACCGCACCTACCTGGTCGTGATCGGCGACTTCGACGCCGCCGCGATGACCGGGAAGATCAAGGCCGCCTTCGCCGGCTGGCCGGCCGCGCGCCGGCCCCTGCCGGCGGATCCCGTCGCGCCCGACCTGCCCCGTACCGTGAACGTCGCCCCCAAGGACGACCTCACGCAGTCGACCGTGATCCTGGGCCACAAGGGCATCCGCAACGACGACCCGCACTACGCCGGCATCGAGGTCGCCAACCGGATCCTGGGCGGCGGCTTCGCCTCGCGCCTGTTCAACGAGGTGCGCAGCGCCCGCGGCCTGGCCTACTCCACGGGCAGCGCCTCGGGCACCGACTGGCGGCAGCCGGGCGTGTTCGTGGCCTTCGCCGGCACCAAGAGCGAGTCCACCGAACAGGCCGCGAGCGTCATGATCGAGCAGATCGAGAAGATGACGCGCGAGCTGGTGACCGCCGAGGAGCTGCGCACCGCGGTGGACGGCATCCTCAACAGCGACGTCTTCAACTACGACTCCAAGCGCGAGGTCCTGGACCGCATGGTGCTGTTCGAGATGAACGGCTACCCCGCGGACTTCCTGACCGGCTACCGGGCCGCGGTCCAGGCCATGACCGCGGAGCAGGTGCTCGAGGCCTGCCAAGCGGTCTGGAAGCCGGAGCGCCTGTCGGTGCTGGCGGTCGGCAACCCGGCCGACTTCGACGGCGACCTGAGCCGCTTCGGGGCCGTGAACATGATCGACATCTCGATCCCCGAGCCCAAGCTGACCCTGGAGATCCCCGCCGCCACGCCGGAGTCCCTGGCCGCCGGCCAGAAGCTCCTGGACCGCGCGGCGGCGGCCGTCGGCGGCAAGAAGCTGGCGGACATGAAGGGCTTCGCCACCAAGCAGACGCTCGCGGCCGAGATCCAGGGGATGTCCCTGAACATCACCATGGAGACCACCATCGTCCTGCCGGACCGCCTGAAGCTGATCCAGAAGCTGCCCTTCGGCGAGTCCACGCAGGTCCTCGACGGCGACAAGGGCTGGGTCCAGAGCCCCATGGGCGTCCAGGACATCGAGGGCGCCGACGCCGCCAAGATGCGCGACCAGATCGAGGGCGACATGCTGATGCTGCTGCGCGACCACGCCGGCCGCACCTGCCAGGCCCTGCCCCGGGAGGAACTGGACGGCAAGACCTGCGAGCGCGTCTACATCACCGACGAGGACGGCGAGTACACCTTGATGTTCCTCGACGCCGCGACCGGCCTGCCCGTGATGGAGCAGAGCAAGGGCGAGGCGCCGATGACCGGCGAGCCGGTCACCCAGAAGGTCAAGTACGACAGCTACCAGGATTTCGGCGGGGTGCAGCGCCCGGCGACGTTCACGATCCTGTTCGACGACGAGGTCTTCGCCACGGGGCAGACCACGTCGTTCACGCTGAACCCGACGGTCGCGGCGGGGTTCTTCGCCAAGCCGTAGCACCGGAACATTCCGGTCGGTAACGTGAAAGCGGGTGGTCGAGGGACCACCCGCTTTTCGATCGGTTTGGAAGAAGCCGCGACCAAGGTCATCCGGGTTTCCCCAGGTAGCGTGAAGCCTTGCTGTTCCGGATCGTCTCCTATGGTTGCAGCTTCTTCGCCATCAATTATATCAAAATCAACGACACTATCATGATTATATTTGAACTTATAGCGATTCGGAGTCATCGGCAGGGAGCTCATTGTGATCTAATCGAATATGGAATATAAAGTTAAGCCTTATTTGGGATCTTGTCTGACGAGCGGTGAATCGGCGAGCCAGGGATGCCGCCGACGCAACGATTCGGGATCCCCGGCCTCTTCCGGCCACCAGACACCGGCGCGGTCCGCTCGCCACAGCAGCGCCGCGCTGTCGGTCAGGACCGGGCCCGCCGCCAGGTCCCGGCAGCGCGCGAGGGCGGCCGGCAGCGTGGCCGCGTCGGCGACGGCCAGGACGCGCGCCCGCTCCCAGCCGGGCAGTCGCGCGGGCGTCAGCAGCAGGACCGCGGCGCCGGCCGCCGCGAGGATCGCCGCCCGCGCGGCGGGGCGCGCCGTCGGCCGGCGACCGGACAGCCGCTCGGCGAACGCCAGCCAGAGCTCCCAGGCTGCGACCGGCAGCAGCACGGCCAGGTGGCGCAGGTCGTGGGAGAACGGTGCGTAGGCGACGACCAGCAGCGCGAGCGTCCCGGCCAGCAGCAGCGTCGGCGGCGACGGCAGCCGGCCGCCGGGCCGCCGCGCCAGGGCCGCCGCGCCGCCGACGGCGAGCAGGCTCCAGGGCAGCCAGTTGTCCAACCGCGTCGCGAAGTAGACCAACCCCGCGCCGCTCTTCCCGAGCAGCAACCCCGGCTGGCGCAGCAGCGTCGCGCCGAACCACTCCGGGCGTTCCCGGAGGTAGGCGGCGTAGCCGGGCAGTTCCGCCGTTCCCTTCAGGTGCTCGGCGTAGGCCTGCAGCGCGAAGAACGGCTGGCCGGTCACCACGAGGTTGCGGACCAACCACGGCGCCATCAGGAGCGCCCAGACCGCGGCGGTCCGCAGCAGCGCGCGGCCGCGGCAGCCGGTCAGCAGCAGCCACAGCCAGGGCACCCAGACCAGATCGGTCCGCAGCAGCGCGACCGCCGCGGCGAGCAGGCCGTCGATCGCCGACGCCGAGCTCGTCGACGCGGCGCCTTCGCGCCTACGCACCCAGAGCAGCAGCAGCAGCAGCGCGACCGGCGTCTCGACCTGGGACCAGCCGGCGGCCATCGCCAGCAGCGGGCTGAAGAGCAGCGTGGCGCACCACGGCAGGGCGGCGTCGAGCCGACCGCGACGCTGCAGGGCCGCCAGCCCGACCGCGACCGTCAGCCCCAGCAGCGCCGCGTGGAGCAGCCGCGTCAGGTCCTCGGCCCGCCGCGGGTCATCGCCCGACAGCGCGACCGGCAGCGTCAGCAGCAGCGGGTAGCCGGGCGGGCGGTGGATCAGCGGCTGCGGCGCGCGGTCGGCGAAGGGGAACGACAGCGACAGGGGGTAGATGACGTCGTTCAGGAACCCTTCGCCGCGCACCAGGTGGCGGGCCGTCGCCAGGTGGGTGTAGAGGTCGCTGCCGGCGGGCGAGGGGGTCGCGGGATGCAGCGCGGTCCAGGCCGCGATGAAGACGACGGCGGCCGCCGCGATCGCCGCCGCGCGGCGGCCGCCGGTCACCTCAGGCCGTCCCGCGGCTGCCGGGCTTCACCACGGGCAGGCCCTGGCGGCACAGCGGGCAGTCGTCCGCCGGCCAGGTCACGACGTCGACCTTCAGCAGCGAGGCGACCGGCGCCGGCAGCGCCACGTCCGCCGCGGTGCGGTCGACCAGGGCGGCGGCGCCGACCACGACGCCGCCCGCGGCCGCGACGATGTCCGCCACCTCCTGCGTCGAGGTGCCGCGGGTGATGACGTCCTCGACGATGAGCGCCTTCTCGCCCTTCTCCAGCGCGAAGTCGCGGCGCAGGCTCATCGCGCCGTCCTTGCGCTCGGTGAAGACGAAGCGCCGGCCCAGGGCGCGGGCGACCTCGTGGCCCAGCAGCAGCGCGCCGAGGGCGGGGGAGATCACCACGTCGATGCGCGCCTCGTCGCAGCGCGCGGCCAGGCGTTTGCCGAGTTCCAGGGCCAGGTCCGGGTACTGCAGGATCTGCGCGCACTGGAAGTAGGTGTCGCTGTGGCGGCCGCTGCTCAGCAGGAAGTGGCCGCGCCGCAGCGCGCCCAGCTCCGTCATCAGGGTCATCAGGTCGGCGTCGTTCATCGTCGGCTCAGCTCCTCGGTGATGGCGAGCAGGGCGGCGCCGGGGTCGGCGGCCCGCGTGACGGGCCGTCCCACGACGAGGTAGTCGGCGCCGTCGGCGAGCGCCCCGGCGGGCGTGGCGACGCGGCGCTGGTCGTCGCCGGCGCCGCCGGCCGGCCGCACGCCCGGGGTCACGGCCAGGATCCCCGGCCCCAGCGCCGCGCGCAGGGCGGGCAGGTCCGGGGGCGCGCAGACGATCCCGTCGCAGCCGGCTTCCCAGGCGAGGCGCGCCAGGCGCACGACGCGCTCGGCCGGGGTGCCGCCGCCGGGGGCCGCCTCTTCGAGCTCCTCCGCGTCCAGGCTCGTCAGCACGGTGACGGCGAGCAGCGCCGGGCGGCGGCCGCCCGCGGCGCCGGCCTGCGCGGCCGCGACCGCGGCTTCCAGCATGCGCCGGCCGCCGTCGGCGTGCAGGGTGAGCAGGCTCACGTCCAGCGCGCAGGCGGCGCGGACCGCGCCGGCGACGGTGTTGGGGATGTCCTTGAGCTTGAGGTCCAGGAAGACGTCGCGGCCGGCGGCGCGCAGGTCGGAGACGACGGCCGGCCCCGCCGCGGTGAACAGCTCCAGACCCACCTTGACCAGGCGCCCGCGGGGGCCGAGCGCGGCGGCGAGGCGCAGGGCCCCGTCGCGGTCGGCGACGTCCAGGGCGGTGATGACGCGCTCGACGACGGGGGCGCCGCGCAGGGACGCCAGCAGCTGTTCGCGGTTCATGGCCGGATGTCCTCGGTCGCGGGACGGCGGCGGGGGGGCGATTTGCCTTGCCCGCTCCAGACCGTTAGTCTATACCCTTCTACCAGCCGCCAGGGCCGATTGCAACGTGAAAACAGCCCGCCGACGCGCGGGGGAGGGCACCCGTGCTGGACCGGAAATTCCTGCGCGAGAACCGGGATCTGGTGACCGCAGCCGTGGCCGCGAAGCGCGACGCGGTGGACGTCGACGCCTACTACTGCGCCGACGGAGAGCGCCGGGCCTGCCTGCAGGAGTACGAGGAACTGCAGGCCGAGGCCAACCGCGCCAACAAGGCCATCGCCGCCGGCCGCAAGTCCGGCGCCGACGCCGGCGCGGACATCGCGCGGATGAAGGAGATCTCCGCCCGCCTCAAGGACCTCAAGCAGCAGGCCGACGCCGCCGAGGCCGCCGCCGAGACGCTCTACCTCCGGCTGCCCAACGTGCCGCACGCGAGCGTGCGCACCGGCGGCGAGGAGGACAACACCGTGGTGCGCGCGTGGGGCGAGGTCGTCGAGCCCGCCTTCGCGGCGAAGCCCCACTGGGACCTCGGCGCCGCGCTCGGCATCATGGACCTCGAAGCCGCAGCCCGCATGTCCGGCTCGGGCTTCACCCTGCTCACCGGCCAGGGCGCCCGGCTAGAGCGGGCCTTGATCAACTTCATGATCGACGTGCACCTCGAGCAGGGATACGTCGAGGTCAACGCGCCCTACCTCGTCAACCGCGAGGCGATGACCGGCACCGGCCAGCTGCCCAAGATGGAAGAGGACATGTACGCCTGCCCGCTCGACGGGCTGTACCTGATCCCCACGGCCGAGGTCTCGGTCACCAACCTGCACCGCCAGTCGACGCTGGACTGGGAGCGACTGCCCCTGAAGTACGTGGCCTTCTCGCCCTGCTTCCGGCGCGAGGCCGGCGCGGCCGGCAAGGACACCCGCGGGCTGCTGCGCGTCCACCAGTTCCACAAGGTGGAGATGGTGCAGTTCGTGCGGCCCGGCACGTCCTACGAGACCCTCGAGACCCTGACCGACGACGCCGAGGAGATCCTGCGCCGGTTGGGGCTGCCCTACCGCGTCGTGGCGCTGGCCTCGGGCGACCTGAGCTTCGCGGCCGCCAAGTGCTACGACCTGGAGGCGTGGGCCGCGGGCGTCGGCAAGTGGCTCGAGGTCTCGAGCTGCAGCAACTTCGAGGATTTCCAGGCCCGCCGCGCCGGCATCCGCGCCAGGGGGCCCGACGGCACCGTCTTCGTCCACACCCTCAACGGCTCCGGCCTCGCCCTGCCCCGCGTGCTGGTCGCGATCCTCGAGAACTACCAGACCTCCGACGGGCGCGTCCGCGTGCCCGAGGTCCTGCGCCCCTACATGGGCGGCCTCGAACACATCGGGTAGGGGAGGCGGCATGGCCTGGTGGCCCGGGACATTGCGGTTCCTGCGCAGGCGCCGGGTCTTCGCCGCCTACGTGCTGGCCGGGAGCCTGGCGATCCTGATGATCGTCGGCTGGGGGGCGTACCGCCTCGCAGGCCGCGTGGAGCAGCAGGCGCAGCTCTCGACCTGGCTGCTGTCGCACTTCGCCAGCGTCCACCTCGGCCAGGGGGAGGGCGGCGGGCTGCAGGAGGTCCTGACCCGCTCGCGCGAGCTGGACGTGCCCTTCATCGTGACCGACAACCAGGACCGGCCGCTGCTGTGGAACTCGCCGGTCGTGGGCATCCCGATGCCGGAATCGCTGGAGGCGCTGGCGCGCACCGACCCCGCCGGCGGCAACGGCGGCGACATCGACCGGATCCTGGCCCTGGTGCGCGAGTACGACGCGCGCAACGAGCCGTTCGCCATCACGGACCCGCGCACCGGCCAGCGCGTGATGACGCTGCACTACGGCGCCTCGGCCCTCGGCCGCCAGATCCGCTGGCTGCCCTACGCCGAGCTGGCGCTGCTGGCGGTCTTCTTCCTGCTGATCGTCTGGGCCCTGAGCCTGCAGCGCGAGGGCCACGAGCAGAAGCTCTTCGCCGGCATGGCCAAGGAGACGGCCCACCAGCTCGGCACGCCCATCACCTCGATCATGGGCTGGCTGGAGATCCTGCGCGACCGCCGGCCCGACGACGTCGTCGAGGAGCTGGGCCGCGACGTGGCCCGCCTGGGCAAGGTGTCCGAGCGCTTCAGCCAGATCGGGTCGCGCCCCCAGCTCGGGGACACCGACCTCGCGGCGACCGTCGAGTCGACCGTCGCCTACTTCCGCCGCCGGCTGCCCCACCTGGGCGGCAGCGTCGCGATCGCCGTCGAGGACCGCCACGCCCGCGGCTGCCGGTTCAACCGCGACCTGCTGGAGTGGGTGCTCGAGAACCTGATCAAGAACGGCATCGACGCGATGAAGGACGGCGTGGGCGAGATCGTGCTGTCCCTGGACGACGGCCCCGACGGCGCGGTCCAGCTGCGGGTCCGGGACACCGGCTGCGGCATCGCCCCCCAGCACCGGAACCGCATCTTCGAGGCCGGGTATACGACCAAGAGCCGCGGTTGGGGGATGGGGCTGGCCCTGGTCCGGCGCATCGTCGTGCAGTACCACGGCGGGCGCATCCAGATCGAGGAGACGGGTGCGGGGGGGACCACCTTCCTGATCACGCTGCCGGGAGAGGAGCCTTTTGTCGCCGTATAGGATCCTGTGGGTCGACGATCAGATCGAGGAGCTGCGCTCCCACGTCGTGTACCTGACCGAGAAGGGCTACCAGGTGGACGGCGTCAACAACGGGCGCGACGCCGTCGCCATGCTGGCCGGCACGCGCTACGACGCGGTGCTGCTGGACGAGATGATGCCGGGCATGGGCGGCCTCGAGACGCTGGTCGAGATCAAGAAGGTGCGCGAGAGCGTGCCGGTGATCATGATCACCAAGAGCGAGGAAGAGGACCTGATGCGGCGCGCCATCGGCAGCCGCATCGACGACTACCTGGTCAAGCCGGTCTCCCCGCTGCAGATCGTCTCGGCGCTCAAGCGGCTGCTCGAGGGGCGCCGCATCCTCGGCGAGCAGGTCAACCGCGACTACCTCGCCCACTACGGCACGGTCGGCGGCCGCCTGGCCCGCGCCGCCGCGCCCGGCGACTGGGAGTCGCTCTACGCCGACATGGTGGGCTGGGCGCTGGACCTCTACGCCTACAGCGACCACGGCCTGCTTCAGGTCCACGACGAGCAGCTCGCCGAGTGCAACCGCGCCTTCGCGCGCTTCGTTCGCGAGAACTACGCGCGGTGGGTCGGCGGCGCCGCCGACGCGCCGCTGATGTGCCCCGACCTCTTCCGCACCTGGGTGGCGCCGGAGATCGAGACCGGACGGCAGGTGTACTGGATCGTCATCGACTGCATGCGGCTGGACCAGTGGCGCCACATCGAGGACCTGCTGGAGCCCTACTACCACCTCGAGCGCCGGCAGTACTGGTCGATCCTGCCCTCGGCGACGCCGTTCGCGCGCAACGCCCTGTTCGCGGGGATCTACCCCCGCGAGATCGCCGCGCGCTACCCGGACTGGTGGCGCGGCTCCAGCCAGCAGCAGCACTCCAAGAACGCCCACGAGGAGGAGCTGCTCGGCGAGCAGCTGCGCCGCCTGGGCTCCGCCGCCGCCGCGAGCTACAAGTACTACAAGGTGTTCGACGCCCGCGACAGCGACGACCTGCGCAAGCACCTCGGCTCGCTCGACGGCGTGCGCCTGGTGGCCGCCGTCTACAACTTCCTGGACATCATGGCCCACGGCCGCTCCCAGTCCTCCATCCTCAAGGAGCTGGCGCCGGACGTGGCTGCCTTCCGCTCGCTGATGCGCAGCTGGTTCGAGCATTCCACGCTCTACGAGGTGCTGAAGCTGCTGGCGCGCCGGGACGTCACGGTCTTCATCACCACCGACCACGGCTCGACGTGCTGCACGCGGGCCACCACGGTCAAGGGCAACCGCGACACGAGCTCCAACGTGCGCTACAAGTACGGCGACAACCTGGGCGTGGACGAGAAGGCGGTCTTCCTGGTCAAGGACCCGGAGGCCTGCATGCTGCCGCGCCAGTCGACCATCGAGAACTACGCGATCACGACCGAGAACGACTACCTGGTCTACCCGACCAACTTCCACGAGTACGAGCGCCTGTACCGCGGCAGCTTCCAGCACGGAGGCATCAGCCTCGAGGAGCTGATCATCCCGTTCGCGGTCCTGCGGCCGCGCTAGGAGGCGGGGCATGGAGCACGTCCTGCCGGATCCCCGGGGGTTCCCGGTCGCGGTGCGGACCGGGTCGCCGGCGGCGACCGCGGCGCTGGGCGAGCGGGCGGCGGGCCTGCTGCGCGGCGGCGAGGCGCTGCTGCTCTGGGGCCCGCTCGGCGCCGGCAAGACGACCTTCGCGCAGGGGCTCTGCCGCGGTCTGGGCATCGACGACGAGGTGACCTCGCCCACCTTCGCCCTGGCCAACCGGCTCGAGGGACGTCTCGTCGTCCACCACCTCGACTGCTACCGCCTCGGACCCGGCGACGACCTGCACGACGTCGGCCTGGACGCGATCCTGGACGAGGTCGAATCCAGGGCGGCCGTCCTGCTCGTCGAATGGCCCGGCCCGCTGGTGCCCTGGCTGCGAGGGCGGATCGAGCTGCTGGCCATGACGGGGGAGGCGCCGGATTCGCGCGTCTGGCGGCTGCGCGGCGTGCCGGACCTGCCGGCGGACTGGGCCGCGCTGGCGGCGGGGGGCGACGACTGATGCTGTGCCTGGCCCTGGACACCTCGACGCCCTCGGGCCGCTTCGCGCTGGCGGAGCGCGGCCGCCTGGTCGGCTACCACCCGCGCAACGTGACCGGCAGCTACGCCAACGCGCTGCTCGCGGCCGTCGATGCGCTGCTGGCGGAGTCCGGGTGCGACCGCGCCGAACTGGGAGCCATCGGCGTCTGCCGCGGACCCGGCAGCTTCACCGGCGTGCGCATCGGCGTGGCGACCGCCAAGTCCCTGGCCTTCGCCCTGGGCCTGCCCCTGCACGCCGTCACCACCCTGGAGGCGATGGCCGCCGCCATGCTGGCCGAGCGGCCGGACCGCGACTGGGCCGTGCCCGCGCTCGACGCGCGCCGCGGCGAGGTGTTCGCCGGCGTCTACCGACGCGACGGCGACTGGGTCCGCGTCGTCGCCGAGGCCTGCGCGCTGACCGCCCTCGGCTGGTGGGAGCGGGTGCTGGCGGTCGTGGACGACCCGGAGTCGCCGGTCTACGCCGGCAGCGGCGCCGCCCCGCTGCTGGGCGAAGGGCCCGACCTGCGCCCCGAACTCGCGGCCCGCGGCGAGCCCGGCCTGCGCTGCTGGAGCGCTGCGCACCCGCCCACGGCCAAGGCGCTCGCCCTGGCCATGGCGTCGCCGACGCCCCGCTTCGGGACCGCCAGTCCCCATTCGCTGACGCCGCTCTACCTGCGCGCCTCGGACGCCGAGATGCTGCGCGGTCTCGACCTCACGCCCGCCGCCCCGCCGCGCACCCCGCCCGGCGGCGACGGCCCCGCGCCCTCATGAACGGCGGCGACGAGATCCTGCTGCGGGAGGGCGTCCCGGCCGACCTGCACGCGATCGCGCGGCTGGAGCGCGCCAGCTTCTCCGATCCCTGGCCCCGCGAGGCCCTGCTCGCCGAGCTGCAGGTCGACCGCCTGCGGCGGCCGCTGGTCGCCGAGAACGACGGCACCGTGGTGGGCTTCCTGATGGCCTGGTCGGTCGCCGACGAGCTGCACATCATCAACCTCGCGGTGGACGAGGCCTGGCGCCGCCGGAGCATCGGCACGCGGCTGCTGGAAGCCGCGATCGAGGCCGGCCGCGAGGAGGGCAGCGTGCTCGCGACGCTCGAGGTGCGCGCGGGGAACCTGCCGGCCCGCTCCTTCTACCAGCGGCACGGGTTCCTGGAGGCCGGTCTGAGGCGGCGCTACTACCGGGACGGCGAGGACGCCGTGATCATGACGCGCCGGCTGTAGGCCGTGACGCGGCCCGGCGTTACGGCGGTCCGGCTTTTCCGCCTTGTCGCTGCCGGGGCCAGACGTTAACCTGGACTGCCCGCCGTGGGGAATCCGCGCACCGAGGAGGCCGCCGTGTCTTGGATCGACCAGGCGAAGAAGGGCATCAAGGCCATCACGGCCGAGAAGAAGGAGATCCCGGACAACCTGTGGAGCAAGTGCCCGGCCTGCGCCGACGTGCTCTACCACCGCGAGCTGGCGCGCAACCTCTGGGTCTGCGGCAACTGCAACCACCACCTGCGCCTGACCACCGAACAGTACCGGGACCTGCTCTGCGACCCCGGCACCTGGCGGGAGACCCACACCGGCATCATCTCGATGGACCCCCTGGGGTTCAAGGATTCCAAGAGCTACGAGGAACGGATCAAGGCCACGCTGAAGAAGACGGGCCGCGAGGACGCCATCGTGGTGGGTGGCGCCGAGATCGACGGCCTGCCGGTCCAGCTCGGCATCATGGACTTCGAGTTCATGGGCGGCAGCATGGGCTCGGTGGTCGGCGAGAAGATCGCCCGCATGCTCCTGGACGCGCTGCGCGAGCGGCAGGCCGCGATCATCGTCTCGCGTTCCGGCGGCGCCCGCATGCAGGAGTCCCTGCTGTCGCTGATGCAGATGGCCAAGACCAGCGCCGTGCTCTCCCGGCTGCGCGAAGAGGGCGTCCCGTTCGTCTCGATCCTGACCAACCCGACCACCGGCGGCGTCACCGCCAGCTACGCCTCGCTCGGGGACGTGAACATCGCGGAGCCGAAGGCGCTGATCGGCTTCGCCGGCCCCCGCGTGATCCAGCAGACCATCAACAGCGAGCTGCCCGAGGGCTTCCAGTCCTCCGAGTTCCTGCTCGAACACGGCATGATCGACATGATCGTGCCGCGCAAGGAGCTCCGGCCCCGCCTGGCCGCGGTGCTGCACTGGTTCGTCGACGGCCGCGACGTCTCGGTCCCGCGCGCCGGCCTCGGTTGACGCCGTGCCGCCGCTTCCCGAGCCGACGCGCGACGGCGCGACCCATCCCGGCGAGCCCGGGATCGGGCCGGACCTCGCGCCGCCGTTCGCCCCCGACAGCGAGACGACCCGCTGGCTGTTCGATCTGAACCGGCTGGGCATCCGCCCCGGCCTGCGCCGCATCCGCGGCCTGCTCGACGAGCTCGGCCGGCCCGAACGGGGCCTGATCTCGCTCGTGGTGGCCGGCACCAACGGCAAGGGCAGCACGACGCGCCTGCTCGCGCGCCTGCTGCAGGAGGCGGGCTACCGCACGGCCTGCTACACCAGCCCCCACCTGCTCTCGATGTACGAACGGCTCGAGATCGACGGCGAACCCGTCGAGCGCGGGCACTTCCGCGGCCTCGTCGAGGGTCTGCGGCCCGCGGTCGAGCGCCACGAGGCGAGCTGGTTCGAGACCCTGACGGCGGCGGCGCTGGCCGCGGCGCGCGACCGCGGCGTGGAGGTCTTCTGCTGCGAGGCGGGCCTGGGCGGCCGGCTCGACGCCAGCAACGCGCTGCCGGCCGCGGCGATCCTGCTGACCGGCGTGTCGCTGGACCACCAGGCGATCCTGGGCGAGACGGTCGAGGCCATCGCCGACGAGAAGCTCGGGCTGCTCAAGCCCGGCGTGCCGCTGTTCTGTTCCATCGCCGAGGGGCTCAAGGCCCGGGCCTTCGCCGCCGCCGTGGCCGCCGGCAGCCCGGCCCACTTCCTGGACGAGCTGACGCGCATCGAGGTCGGCGAAGCGAACTGGGACCTCGTGACGCGGCGCGCCGTGTACCGCGGGCTGCCACCCTACGCCGCACCGGCGATGCGGCGCAACGCCGCCCTGGCGCTGCTCGCCCTGGAGGAGCTGGCCGTCGCCGGCGTGGTGCGCCCCGCGCCCGATCCCGCCGGGGCGCTGTCCCGCACCTTCCTGCCGGGCCGTTTCCAGCGCGTCCTGAGCGGGCCGGACTGGATCCTGGACACCGCCCACAACGCCGAGGCGCTGGCCGTGTCGCTGGAAGCCTTCCGCGAGCGCCCCTGCGCGGGACGCCGCCTGGTCCTGTTCGGCGGGATGGTCGACAAGGACCCCGGCGACGAGACCGGCCGGCTGCTCGCGGGCATGGACCGGATCGTGCTGGCCCCGGTGTCGCTGCCCCGTTCCCGGAACCCGGAGCAGCTGAAATCGTTGATGGACCGCTGGGGCCTCGCTGCGCATCATGGCGCCGTCGTGCTGGACGGGGTGGCGGCGGCGGTCGACGAGCTGGCGACGGCGGCGCCCGGCGACGCCGTCCTGGTCTGCGGCTCCTGCTTCCTGGTGGCCGAGACCCTGCACGAGCTGGGGTTCCGCTCCCTCGCCGAGACCCGAACGCCGCGCGACGCGGCCGCGACGCTGGCCGCCCGCGCGGAAGGACGCCCATGAACCGTTCGCTGATCCTCGGCGCCGACGTCGGCGGGACGTACGTGAAGTACGCCCTGGGCGACGGCGACGAGCCGGGGCGCTGGACGGGCGAGGTGCCCAGCGATCCCGCGTCGCCCGCGATCACGTTCGGGCGGTTGGCCGCGCGCGTCGCGGAACTGCTGCCGCCCGACGCCGGGATCGGCGCCGCGGGGCTGGCCTGCGCCGGCATCGTCGACGTGCGGACCGGCCGGCTGGGCCGGACCCCCAACCTGCCGGGCTGGGAAGGCGCCGACCTCGCCGGGCTGATGGGGGCCGCGTTCCCCGGCGCCGCGATCGCGCTGGCCAACGACGTCAACGCCGCGCTGGCGGGCGAGGCCCGTTTCGGCGCGGGCAAGGACAGTGGCGAGAAGGACGACGGCGAGCGGGTCGGCAGCGACCTGGTCATGCTCGCCCTGGGCACCGGCGTCGGCGGCGCCGTGATGATCGAGGGGCGGCTGCTGGTCGGTCACCGTTTCGGAGCCGGCGAGATCGGGCACACGGTCCTCGACCCCGCGGGCCCCCTCTGCAACTGCGGCAACCGGGGCTGCCTCGAGGCCTACGCCGGTTCGCGGGGCCTGCTGGCCGCCGCGCGCCGTCGCGCAGCGGCGCCGGACTGCTCGCCGGGACTGCGCGCGCTGGTCGCGGAACGCGGCGGGGAGCTGACCACGCGGGACCTCGCCGAATCGGCCACCGCCTCGGACTTGGACGCTGCCGCGCTGTTCCGCGAGGCCGGCGAGCGCCTCGGCCAGGCCGTGGGCAACCTGCTGAACGTGCTGGATCCCGACCTCGTGATCATCGGCGGCGGCGTGGCCGCGGCCGGCGAACTGCTGCTGGGCCCCTGCCGGGAGGCGGCCGCGCGGATCGTCCTGTGCGAGGCGGCCCGGTCCACGCCGATCGTGCCGGCCAGGCTGGGCTCGTCCGCGGCCGCCTTCGGCGCGGCGCACCTCGCCGCAACTCACCTCGCCGCAATACGCCTTGCAGCAGAGGCCCGGGAGCGGTCGTGACCTGCGCGCGGCGCGGGCCCCTCCTGCTGGCGGCCGCCCTGCTGGGGCTGGCGGCGGCCGCGGCCACGCCGGGCGCATCGCCGCCGCCGGCGGCGGCTACCTCGTCCACGTCGCCGCCGCCGGCGGCGACCCGCACCCGCGCCGTCCGCCTGGTGGACCGGGTCGAGGGCGGGCGGACCGTCACCCACCTGACCGGCGGCGTGCTGATCGAGCGCGACTCCCTGACCGTGGCCAGCGATTCGGCCCTGTTCTACCGCGACGAGCAGCGCTACGACTTCTTCGGCGGCGTGCGCCTGACGCGCGGGCGCGCCGTGCTGACCTGCGACGAGGCGACCTACGACGGCGGCCTGCGCGCCGCCGACTTCCGGGGCCGCGTGCAGCTGGTCGACGGCGACGTCACGGCCACCTCGACGCGCGGGGAGCTGCGCGACGACGGCGCCCTGCTGCGCCTGATCGGCGACGCGCGCCTGGTCGACCCCGGCTACGTCGTCTTCGGCGACACCATCGTGCGCCGCGACGACGGCGGGCGCGGCGAGGCGACCGGCGCGGTGCGGATCGTCGACCCCGGCAAGCAGAGCCTGGTGACGGGCGGCCGCGCCGTCTTCGACCGCGCCGACAGCGTGGTCGTGGTCGATCGCGCTCCGCACCTGACCACGCGCGAGCAGGGCGGCGACCCCCTGGACGCCGACGCGCGCGTGATGACCTTCCACCGGGCCGAGAACCGGGTCGTGATGGTGGGCGAGGTGGCGATCCGGCAGGGGCGGACCCGCGCCCACGCCGACACGGCGCACGTCCAGGGACGCGAGCACGTCCTGCTGCGCGGCTCGCCGCGCGTCGAGGACGGCGACGGCAGCACGATGACGGCCGACGGCATCGAGTTCTTCTACCGGGACGGCGAGCTGGAGCGCGTCCATCTCGCCGGGACCGCGCTCGTGCAGGACGAGGGGCCCGCCGCCCTGGCCGAGCAGTACCGCGGCCTGCCGGCGCGCAACGAGCTGACCGGCGACGTCGTCGATATCCACTTCGAGGACGGCGAGCCTTACACTTCGGTCGTCGTCGGCAAGGCGCGCAGCATCTACGTGCCGGAGGCGGACCGCGAGGAGATCGCCTGCAACGACGTCGCGGGGGACACCATCCTGCTCGCCTTCCGCGACCGCAAGGTCGAGCGGGTCGACGTGCGCGGGAGCATGAGCGGCCGCTACGACTTCGTGCGCCTGACCGAGCTGGACGACCTGGCCGGCCGCGCGACCGCCGTCCTGGACAGCCTGGCCCCGGGCGGCCTCGACTCCCTGCTCGCGGCGCTGCCGGACAGCCTGCGCGCGGGGGCGTCGGCGGACTCGCTGCTGGCGGCGGCCCTCGCCGCGGCCGCCGGCCGCGGCGGGATGACCGCGCTGGCGGCCGCGCTCGGCGACAGCACGGGGGGGGCGGCGCTGGTCGCGCGCGCCCTGGCCTCGGCGGCGTCCGACACGCTGGCCGACGGCCGCCGCTCGCTGGACTTCGCGGCGGCCAGCGAGAAGGTCGAATACAGCGGCCGCACGGCGCTCTTCGATCTCGGCCGCAAGCGCATCGCGATCGCCGGCGACAGCCGCATGCTCTACGGCTCGATGGATCTGAAGGCGGGCCGCATCCGCCTCGACCTGGCCGATCGCGAGCTCTACGCCGCGGAGAACCCGCTGCTGGTCGACGGCGGCCAGAAGATGGCCGGCGACGACATGGGCTACGACTTCGAGCACCGCACCGGCGCCGTGCTGTCGGGCGCCACGGCGATGGACGAGTTCTACTACGTCGGCGACGAGATCAAGCGCTTCGACGACGGCACGCTCAAGATCCGCTCCGGCCGCATGACCTCCTGCGACCTGGCCGAGCCGCACTACCACTTCTGGGCCGACAAGATGAAGGTCCGCCCCGGCGACAAGATGGCCGCCAAGCCCATCGTGCTGAAGATCGGCCGCGTGCCGATCTTCGCGCTGCCCTTCTACTTCAAGTCGCTCGAGTCCGGCCGCCGCTCGGGCATCCTGTTCCCGAGCTTCAACTTCGGCTGGTCGCAGCGCACCGGCCGCTACATCCGCGACTGGGGCTACTACTGGGCGACCAGCGACTACACCGACTTCACGTTCCGCGGCGACTACAACGAGCGGCGCGAGTTCACCTGGCAGCTGAAGAACCAGTACGTGAAGCGGTACGCCTTCGGCGGCGAGGCCAACTACTCGCGGCGGCTCAGCCTGGGCGGCGAACCCCGCACCCGCGAGTGGCAGTTCCAGTGGACCCACCGGCAAGACAAGCTGTTCGACGCCTATCAGTTCCAGACGAGCGTGGACATGTCCAGCCGCACGATCAGCCGCGAGGACCTGCTGAACGACGTGGGGGCCGTCGACCAGATCAGCGGGCAGCAGACTTCCACCGCCCGCATCAGCCGCAACTGGTCGTTCGTCAGCGCCTCGCTGAACTTCAAGCGCGACGAGTACGTGAACAGGGAGGACGGCGATCTCGGCACCAACAACCTGGTCGCGTCCCAGGCGTTCCCGAGCCTGTCGCTGAACTTCAAGAGCACGTCGCTGCTGCCCCAGCTGCGGACCGGGCAGCGGGGCAGCCTGCTGGGCGACGTGCTGCGCAGCACCTACTTGCGCAACTCCTGGAGCTTCAACAGCCAGACGCGGACCAACGAGACGACGGACAACGTGGTCCACGCGGCCAGCGGCAGCGCCTCCCTCGACTTCAAGCAGCAGCGGCTGCTCTTCTTCACCGCCAGCACGGGCGTGAGCGCCTCGCACCGCTGGAACCGCACCACGACCGACGGCACGCTCTACACCTTCGACGAAGTGGATTCGAACTACGTGGCGCGCGAGGTGCGCGAGCGCAGCGAGGAAACCTCCAGCAGCCTGTCGATCAACAGCAGCTTGAACACGACCCTCTACGGCGTCTTGCGCCCCCGCTTCGGCGGCCTGAGCGCCGTCCGCCACACGCTGCGCCTCGGGATCGGCCACCAGCTCGTGCCGGCGATCCCCGGCCACCAGGGCCGCAGCGAGTCCTTCAGCCTCAGCCTGGGCAACCGTTTCGACGTGAAGCTGCGCGGCGCCGCCGCCGGCGATTCGATCGCGCCCGACCGCAAACTCGACGGCGTCCTGGACTGGGGGCTGAGCGGGGGGTACTCGCCCGCCGCCGCGCCGGGGCACCGCTGGGGCGTCGTCAACAGCTCCCTGACGGTGAAACCCGGCGAGGCCGCCGCGTTCAAGATCACCGTGAACCAGACCTTCGACACCGCCACCCGCCGCGTCACGAGCACGCGTTTCACTTATGGGTACGGCTTCTCCGGCCGCGTGGACACCGGCGGTCGCGTCGCCGCCGTCGCCGCCGTCAAGAGCCGGGCCATCGACCGGCTCGGGGCCGCCGCCGACAGCGCCGCGGTCGAACTCGTCGACGAGGAGTGGGAGCCCGGGGACGGGCCGCCGCCCGACGACGGGGACTTCCCCGGCTTCGGGCAGCTCGGCGCCGGGGAGGGCGGCGATGAGGGGCGCGACCCGACCGAGGGCGGCCGCTTCCTGCCCTGGCGCGTCAACAGCAGCCTGTCCTACAGCCGCTACCACCTGACCGATCGCATGGACGCCCGGCTCGGGCTCAACGCGAACCTGACGGTCACCCGCAACTGGGACCTGGCCTGGCGCGGCACCTACGACCTCGAGACCGGTACCCTCACGAACCAGTCCTGGAACCTGGTGCGGGACCTCCACTGCTGGGAGATGCGCTTCTCGCGCACCGTGAACGCCGTGGATTCCCAGTTCGGCTTCATCATCTCGCTGAAGGCCATCCCGGACGTCAAGGTGACCCGGGGCAAGTCGGACCTGGTCGGCGGCTACGGCCAGATGACCGGGGGCATCTTCTAGACCCCGCCGCCGGAGGGGGCGCTTGCCTGCCCGGGGCGGTCCTGGTATCATGTTGCGATGATCGGGGAACCAGCCGGGAGGCCGGGTGTTCACCCCCGATCCGGCGGAGCGGCGGCGACGAGCTGCCGCGGTTTTCTGTACCACGGCACGAAAAGAGCCGAGATGCACATCGAACCCCGAACGAGACTGCGCGCCGCGGCGACGACGGTCGTCGCCCTGCTGCTGCTGTCGTCCGTACCCGTCGCGCTGAGCCAGCAGTCGGCCCCGGACTGGCGGCCCGTGAACATCGTCTACATCGGCGACGTCCACGGCAAGTTCGAGCCCTGTGGCTGACACGGCAACCCGCGCGGCGGCGTGGCCCGGCGGGCCACCTTCATCGACGAGACCTGGAACCTCGGCAAGCCCGTGCTGATGGTCGACGCCGGCGACCTGTTCGGCGTGCGCTCCCGCATGGAGCGCGAGCAGACGCGGTTCCTCTGCGAGCTGACCCGGGAGTTCGGCTACGACGCCATCGGCCTGGGCGAGTACGACCTCAACTACGGCCTGGCGTTCCTGCGCGAGATGGTCCAGACCTACGCGCTGCCCTTTACCAGCGCCAACGTCCGCGGGGCCGCCGACGGGAAGCTGATCCTGCCGGAATACCTGCTGGTCGAGCGCGGCGGCGTGAAATTCGGCATCTGCTCGGTCATGGACCCCGCCCACACCATCATGACGATGTCCGCGCAGGAGGAGACCTTCCTGGTCGACGACCCGGCGACCGTCCTGCGCGACCTGCTGCCGCGGATGCGCGCGGCAGGCGCCGAGACCGTCGTCCTGCTGGCGCACCTCGGCGACGCGAAGTCGGAGGAGCTCCTGAAGCAGGTCGCCGGCATCGACGTCTGCATCGTGGGCCACACGCAGCAGCCCTACCGGACCGAGCGCGTCGTGGACCAGACCGCGTTCCTGGCCTCCTCCTTCGAGGGCCGGTACGTGGGCCGGGCCGAGTGCTTCTTCGAAGCCGGGGGCCGGCTGGCGGCCGTCGACGTGACGATCGGGGATCTCGGCAAGGAGGTGGCCGACGACCCGGTGATGCTCGAGCGGGTCGAAGCCGTGAAGCAGAAGCTCGAACTGGCGCGCCTGGCCGCGCGCGGCCCCTACCAGCCCGTCCAGGGCACGGCCGACGAGAAGTTCCTGACCGAGCGGGAGTGCCGCAAGTGCCACCAGGCGATCTGGGAGCAGCTGCGCACCTCGCCCCACGCCGCGGCCCTGGGCACGCTGGCGCGCAAGGGCCAGTCGGACAGCCCCGAGTGCCTGGTCTGCCACACCACCGGCTACGTGTTCATCGGCGGCTACGACGACCGCCCGCCCGGCAACCTGCTGGCCAACGTCCAGTGCGAGGCCTGCCACGGCTACGGCACCGAACACAGCCGCGACGGGAAGTGGGCGGCGCGCGCCCGCAGCTCCTGCGTCACCTGTCACGACCAGCAGAACAGCCCGAATTTCGACTATGAGAAGTACTGGGAGCAGATCAAGCACTGACCCGCGGCGCGCCGCGGCGATCCTCGCCGCCGCCCTGCTGGCGCTCCTCGCGCCGGGCGGGGCGGCGGCTCTCGACGTGTTCACGCTGTGGCAGCGCGCCGAGGCGCCGCTGTCGCTCGCCGTCGGGGACCGGGTCGACTACAGCAACACCACGCTCGAGGCCGGTCGCCGCACGACGGAACTGGTGCGCGTGCAGTGCGTGGGGGACGGGGCCGACGGCTGGCTGCTGGAGATCCTGCCCCTCGAAGCGACGCCGCGCGGCCTGGCGCCACGGCCCGGGGAAGGGCTGCGACTGGTCCTGTCGCACGACGTCGCCCGGCGCGAAGGCGATCTCGCGGCCCTGGTGCGGCGCGTCGTGCAGTGGAGCGGGGGGCGCGGCCGCACCCTGGATCCGCAGGAGTGGCGCGGCGACCCGCTGGCGGCGTCGCTGCTGGACGCGGACTTCCGGCCCGACGAGGTGTCGACGCAGGGGCCGACCACCCGGGTCGTCGGCGGCGCCGACCTGCTCTGCAGCCAGTTCACGCTGGTGGCCGCCGACACCGCGCGCATCACGCTGCCCCGGGGCGAGATGATCCAGGTCCACCGGCGCGAGATCAGTGCCGCGGTGCACCCCGGCGTGCCGTTCCTGGGTCTGGCCTTCGCGGCGGAACGCTCCGAGACGAGCGCCACGGTGATCCCGGCCGGCCGGCGCAGCCCGCCGCCGCCGACCCAGAAGGTCGAGACCATGGAACTCGTGGGCTACGGGCGCGATGCGGCGCCCGCGCTGGCCGGGAGTTGAACCGAGCGGTGCGATGTGATATGATGAATCATGCTGTCGCGTGAACTGAGCCAACTGCGGGAACAGGCCCGCCTCCATCTGCTGCGTCGCAACGCCCCCTGCCAGGCGCAGGAAATCGCACGCCACCTCTTCGGCCCCGAGCGCCACGAGACGCCCGAGGCGGTGCTGGTGGTGCGCAAGCTGCTCGAGAGCCTGCCGGACGTCGCGCGCGCGCACGACGGCCGCTGGATCGCCCTGGACGCCCCCTTCCTCGGTGTGAACCTCGACGCCGCGCGGCTGGTGGCGGTCGATCTGGAGACCACCGGCAGCCTGATCGGGGTGGACTGCATCATCGAGGTCGGCCTGGCGGTCTGGGAGTCCGGCCAGGTGGTGCAGCAGTTCAGCAGCCTGGTCCACAACACGCGCCGCGTTTCGCCGCGCATCCGCAAGCTCACGGGCATCGAGCCCAACCAGCTGCACGAGGCCCCTCCCTTCGAGGAGGTGGCGCCGGTGGTGGCGGACCTGCTGCGCGGCGCCCACGCCTTCGTCGCCCACGACGTCCGCTTCGACCTGAACTTCCTGCGCTGGGAGCTGGAGCGCCTGGGCCACGACCTGCCCGAGATGCCGGGGCTCTGCACGCTGCAGCTGGCGCAGCAGCTGTGGCCCAGCCACGACGGCTGGCGTCTGCAGGACCTGGCCGGCTCCTTCTCCGTCACCCATCGCCACCCCCACCGCGCCGGCGAGGACGCCCTGGCGACCGCCGGCGTCCTCGCGCACGCCGTCGCCGACGCCGGCGTCATCGGCGCGGTGACGCTCGCCGACCTCTTCCGCCTGCCCGCGCTCGTCGCGGTCGACGACGGCCGCGACGATCTGTTCGCCGCCGACGCGGCCGGCTGAGACGGCGCTCCCGCCGCGGAACTCTTCCCGCCCTCGGTGGTTGACGCGGACGCCCCGATGATATAGGATGCCCCGCGTGTTGCGATGACGCGCTGCGGACCGGTGGTTCGCGGCCGAACGAACACCGGGATCAAGGAGGATGCCGTGCAGCGACGCAGGGAAGAGGCCGGTGTGCTGGTCCGTGACAAATCGTTCGTGAAGTTCGAACGTCTGCTGGCCAAGGCCGAGGCCGAGGGCCGCATCGACGGCGACTACAAGTGCCTGGTGTGCGGCATGCGGTACTCACAGAAGGACGAGGCCGAGATCTGCTGCAAGATCCTCCCGTAACCCCAGCCTGGCTCCCCGGTCGGGCCGACGGGAACCGGTGCGAATCATGACCATCCCGCAGTACTGTTCCGTCTGCAAGACGGAGTACGACATGGCCGTCGTCCCCACCGCCGACGGGGACGACGACGGCGTCGTCTGGCTGCAGTGCCCAAACTGCCGGGGCTTCCTGCCGAAGGTCAGCTCGAGCCTGGCGTTGCGCGGCGGCGCGGCCGCGGCGGCGACCGCCGGCGCGGCCGACGAGCTCGTCGGGTTGGACGACGACGATGGCGCCGATGACACCGATGACGAAGACCTCGACGACGACGAGCCGCGCGCGGCGGCGGGACCGGCGTCGGCGCCGGCCACCGCGACGGACGACGTCGCCGAGCTGCTCGCCGACCTGGACCTCGAGAAGGCGGTGCCCTACCGGCCGTGGCAGACCTTCGCCGAGGGCGACGTGATCCATCACCTGGCCTGGGACGATTTCGGGCTGGTGGTCGGCAAGGAGACGTTGCCGGGCAACCGGCGCGTCGTCCTGGTGCGCTTCGCCGCGGCCGGCATGGTGCGCCTGATCGAACAGGACGGCGTGGGGCCGTGAACGCGACGGTCGGGCGCTGCGCGCTGACAGCCGCCTTCTGCACGCTGCTCGCCTCGGTCGCCCCGGCCGCGGCGCCCTGGGACGACGACCTGCCCTGGCCCTTCCTCGACGACGGCCGCGCCTTCCGCGTCACGGCCTCCCGCTACGACGACCCGTCTTCCGACTGGAACCTCGGCGTGCTGGAGGTCGCGACCGTCCTGCGGCGCGACGGCCGGGGCGTCGCCTACCTGCGCTGGCCCCACCTGGACTTCGCGAGCGACGACCTGCCGGTCCTGGAACGCTGGCCGGACGCCGCCGGCGAGGGCGCGACCGCCGGCTGGCCGGGAGAGGCGCAGGTGTCCGGCTGGGGCCGGCCGGCGGCCGGCTGGCTCGGCCGGATGCGCGCCCCCCTGCTGGGCCCGCTGGTGTGCGGGGCCGAACTCGCCATGCCCTTCGCCAGCAACGCCCTCTATCCCTTCGCCGCGCGCAGCATCGCGCTGCGGCTGCAGGCGCGGCGGGAGTGGCGGCTCGCCGAACGCATCACCCTGGAGGCCGGCGGCGGCCGCACCCTGAACCTGGGCGCAGCCGGCGACGTGTTCTCCGCGTCCGCCTTTCCCGGGCGGAGCGAACTGGCGGCTGGCCTGTCCTGGCGGCCCGCGCCCGCGACGGCGCTCGGGCTGGCCGCGGTGCGCGGCGTCGGCGGGCGCGACAGCCGGCGGCTGCGCCTGGCGCTCGAGCTGCCGCTGCGGGGCGAACTGCGCCTGCAGGCCGGGTGGACCCGCGAATTCGCCGACGCCCCCGACCGGCTGTTCCGCGACGGCCTCTCGCTCGGGCTCGCCTTGCCGGCGCTGGCCGCTCCCGACGGGAATGTCGACGAGGCGCCTTGACAGCCGCGCGAACTCGCTGTATCAAATAGCGTGAACATGGATATCAGAATCACGTTATCCCCAGCGGGAGGTCGAGGCACGTGTCGATCCGAAAAGAAGTGGCGCCCGAAGCGGTCAAGGAGAAGGAGCGCGCCTTCCAGAAGTTCATCCAGACGCGCGGCTTGAAGACCACCAAGCAGCGCAACACCATCGTCAGCGTCTTCTTCAACCTGAAGGGCCACGTGTCGGTCGAGGAGTTGCTGCGCGAGGTGAAGGCCGTCAACCCGCGGATCGGCTACGCGACCGTGTACCGGACGCTGCACCTGCTGGTCGAGAGCAGCCTGGTCGAGGAGCGCCGCTTCGGCGACGGCCTCGCCCGCTACGAGGGCCACTCGGAGGTCGAGCACCACGACCACATGATCTGCCAGAACTGCGGCCAGATCTCCGAGTTCTACAACCCGCAGCTCGAAGCCCTGCAGGAGAAGCTCGCGGCCGAGCACGAATTCACGATCCACCGTCATCGGCTGGAGCTCTACGGCACCTGCGCGGACCCCGAGTCCTGCAACAACCGCAAGCGCGCCCCGGAAGGCAACTAGCTCCTCCACTCAACCAGGGTGTCCGGCGCGCGTCGCACCACGCCCGAGTCCGGGGATGTCCCGATGGAACCGACCGGCTGGCTCCGCATCCTGGTCGACCACGCCGCCCTGCGCGACAACGCCAGGCGCTTCCGCGAACTGATCCCGCCGTCCTGCCGGCTGCTGACGGTCGTGAAGTCCGACGGCTACGGCCACGGGCTGCTGCCGGCGGCCCGCGCCTTCCTGGACGGCGGCGCCGACCTGCTCGGCGTGCACACGGTCGGGGAGGCCGCGGCCCTGCGCGACGGCGGCGTCGGCGCTCCGGTGCTGATCCTCGGACCGGTGAACGCCGCGGGGGCCGCGCTCGCGGCGCGGCTCGGCGTCGAGGCGACCGTGGGCTCGCTGGCGGGCCTGGCGGCCGCGCGCGCCGCGGCCGACGCCGCGCATCCCCTGCGCCTCCACCTCAAGGTCGAGACCGGCGTCAACCGGCAGGGCATCGTCGAGGGCGAGCTGGACGCGGCGCTCGCCGTGCTGGAAGGCACGCCCGGGCTGGAGCTCGTCGGCGTCTCCAGCCACTACGCGGACATCGAGGACACCACCGACCACACCTGGGCCCGCGCGCAGACCGCGCGCTACGACGGCTGGCTGTCCCGGCTGGCGGAGCGCGGCCACGGCGGCCTGCAGCGGCACATGTCGTGCAGCGCCGCGACCATCCTCTGGCCCCAGGACCGGCGCGACCTGGTGCGCGTGGGCATCGCCGCGTACGGCGTCTGGCCCTCGCGCGAGACGCTGGTCTCGGCTCGCGCCGCCGGCACCTCCGGCCTGGACCTGCGCCCGGCGGCGACCTGGATCTGCGGCATCGCCCAGGTCCGCGACGTGCCCGCCGGCGAAACCGTGGGCTACGGTCGGACCTGGCGGGCGCCCGTCGATTCACGCATCGCCGTGCTGCCGCTGGGCTACGCCGATGGCTACCCGCGCCGCCTCTCCAACCGGGCGCACGTGCTGGTGCGCGGCCGGCGCGCGCCGGTGCGCGGGCGGATCTGCATGAACCTGACCATGGTCGACGTGACGCACGTGCCGGGCGCGGCGGCGGGGGACGACGCGGTGCTGCTCGGTTCCCAGGGCGACGACCGCATCGGGGCCGAGCTGCTCGCCGACTGGCTCGACACGATCCCCTACGAGGTGCTGACCCTGCCCGGCTCCGGCTGGGAGCGGATCGTCGACGGGAGGTGACCGTGTTCGACGCGTTGCGCAAGCTGATGACGCAGGACGTGACGGCCGTGGCGGGCGACGACGCCAACGCCGACCACCGCCGCCGCCTGGCCACCGCGGCGCTGCTGCTGGAGGTGGCCTGGGCCGACGACACCGCCGCCGGCGCCGAGAAGGCCTCGATCGCCGGCATCCTCGGCGACCGCTTCGGTCTCGACGCGCGGGAATCGTCCGCGCTCATGGACGCCGCCGAAGCGCACCGCCACGATGCGACCGACCTCTACAACACCACCGCCCTGCTGCGCACCGCGCTGACGCGGCAGGAGCTGCGCGACGTCCTGGAGGCGCTGTGGCGCGTCGTGTACGCCGACGGCGTGCTCGACGCCCACGAGGACGCCCTGCTGCACCGCATCGCCCGGATGCTCGGGCTCGACCACGCCGAACTCATCGCGCTGAAACTCAAGGTGCGCGACGGCCCCGCCGACTGACGGATCCCTAAGCAGCGGTACCGCGGCGGACGTCCGGTGTACTTCCCGGTACGCGCCGGCGAAGGGGCCGCCGGGTGGTCGTCATCGCAACATATTGGGATATCGTCAATTGAACCTCGTCGCCTCTCTTGGCACCCCCCGTGCAGTCCAGCCGCCTCACGAGCGAGGAACGTCCCGCCACCGAGCGAACTTCCAGGCGGGACCGGGGTCGGAACGAGGGAGGCGAACATGAACACCGCGATGCTGAACCGGATCTTACGGCTGTCGGGACTGCTGGTCCTGACCGCGCTGTTGTCGTTGGGGCTGGCCGGCTGCGGCGACGACGAGGGCGCGAACGTGCCCGCCGTCGCGGCCGTCGACGACTACGACGCCATGGACCTGGACAAGGCCTACGGCGGACTGACGTACACGGACGAGGCGGCGGCCTTCGACGACGACTACTACGCTGCAACGACTCTCGAGGACCAGGAGTCGGCGAGCGACGACCCCCTGCAGGACGACGCCGAAGTGCTGGCGCTCGAGGACGCCGCCCTGCTGCCCGCCGGCGACGACGCGCCGCCGCCGCCGCGGATCGTCGCGCTGCGCCTGACCTGGGGCCAGCTCGACGGCGCGCCCGAGGACATCCGCGAAGAGGTGCAGGGCCTGGACTGGAGCGGCCGGCTGCGCGTGGACCGCGGCCTGGTCGTGGTGCGGCGCGTGATCCTGTTCGAGCGCCCGCGCGACCACCTGGTGCTGCCCCGCCCCGACCGGCGCAGCGTGGCCTGGGTCTCCCACACCGGTCCTCACTTCGACGGTCTGATCGTGGAGATCATCGAGCCCGCCGCCCCGGCCGATTCCGCGAGCGCCGGCACGTTGCCGGCGAACGTGCTGCACCTGGTCACGCCGCTGATCGCGCTGGACCTCCCGGTGGCGGATCTCGCCGGTCTGGACGTGACCCGCCCCGTCGACGAACTCGGCAACGCCCTGCGCCTCGAGGGCCACCGCGTCACCGACGAGGACCTGTGCCCGAAGGGCTTCCTGGGCGGCGTCTGGCTGGCCGACCGCGACTCCACGACCGCCGAGGGCGGCGTCTTCAAGGGTCGCTGGGTCGGCCTCTGGGGCCGGCTGCACGGCTTCATGCGCGGCCGCTACGGCCTGGACAGCAGCGGCGAGCGGGTCTTCTTCGGCAAGTACATCGACACGCGCGGCCGCTGCCGCGGCCTGCTGGCCGGCACCTGGGAGGCCGCGGACGAGAACGGGCGCGGCCGGTTCCACGGCGAGTGGCACAACGAGGTCGAGACGGTCGAGGGCGTCCTGGGCGGCGATTACCTGCAGGCCGCCGAACGCCCCGGGGGCTTCTACTCGGGCCGCTGGGCCACCCTCTGCGACCCGGAAGCCGTGGAATCCCTTCCCTGACATATCGTTATCCCGAGTTCCGGGCGGCGGTCCCCTGCGGGGGGCCGCCGCTTCCCGTCCGTCCTTCCGCGTTGTCAGTGGCCATGCCCATGAGGTATAATCAAATACCCGCATCAGACTTCCGAATCTTGCCTGTCCTGAGCCTGAGGAGACATGATGAAGCGCTCTTGGTGCAAGGCAGCTGTCCTGCTGCTGTCGCTGCAGGTCCTGGCAGCGGTCGCTTCTGCGGCGTGGGTCGCGACGGACGGCGGGGCCGTCGCGCCGCCGCAGATCGTCGCGACCGGTGGCGACGATGTGGTCACGGTGCGGATCGAGGTCCCGGGTTACGACCTCGAAGGCGCGCTGGTCGATGGTCGCCCCTACGCCAAGCTGGGGCTGCCCGGCGAGGCCTGGCTGATGGAGAAGGGCCTGCCCGAGCTGCCGATGATCTGCCGCAGCGTCGCCATCGCCGGCACCGGCGAGCCGGTCCTGCGCCTCGTCGAGAGCGAGTGGACCGAGACCGCCGTCGATCCCGTCCTGCCGTCCAAGGGCCACCTGACCCGCGATCTCGACCCGGCCGGCATCGCCTTCACCTTCGACGCCCTCTACCGCGACGGCGGGGTCTACCCCCGCGAGACGGCGAGCCTCGGCGACCCGTTCATCGTGCGCGACGAGCGCGGTGTCTCGCTGCGCGTGGTGCCGTTCCAGTACGACGCCGGCCGCGGCGTGCTGCGCGTGCTGCGACGGCTGACCGTCGAGGTCGTCACCAAGGGGACGGGGGGCCTGAACGAGCTGGCGCAGACCTCCGTCGCCGCCGCCGATCCCGAGTTCGCCCGCATCCACCGCGGCCTGTTCGTCAACCGCGGCGCCGACAAGTACGTCGCCATCGGCACGACCGGTCGGATGCTCGTCGTCACGGCCGACGCCTACCAGGGTGCGCTGGCCCCGTTCGTCGCCTGGAAGCTGCAGAAGGGCATCCCGGTCGAGGTGATCACGATGTCCGCGGTGGGCGGGACCGCCGCCGGCATCCAGGCCGCCATCGCCGACCGCTACAACGCGGACCCCGGCCTGACCTACGTGGTGCTCGTGGGCGACATCGCCGACGTGCCCACGCTCGCCGGCACCTACGAGGGCGCGGACTCGGACCCGAGCTACGGCATGGTGGCCGGCGCCGATCTCTATCCCGACCTGTTCGTCTCGCGCATCTCGGCCGCCAACGTCGGCGAGGTGCAGATCCAGGTCGCCAAGTTCGTGCGCTACGAGCGCGACCCCGACACCGGCGCCGCCGCCGAGTGGTACCACAAGGGATCCGGCCTGGCCTCGAACGAGGGCACGCCGACCGACTACGAGCGCTGCAACCTGCTGCGCACCGACCTGCTCGCCTACACCTTCACGCAGGTCGACCAGATCTACCAGCCGACCGGGACCACGGCGATGATCTCGGCCGCCCTGAACGAGGGCCGCAGCCTGGTCAGCTACATCGGCCACGGCAGCGGCACGAGCTGGAGCAACCCGCCGTTCGCCAACGCCGACGTCCTGGCCCTGACCAACGCCTGGAAGCAGCCCTGGTTGCTGGACGTGAGCTGCTCCAACGGCGACTTCTCGACCGCGGTCTGCTTCGCCGAGGCCTGGCTGCGCGCCGGCTCGGTCGCCCAACCCAGCGGCGCCGTCGGCACCTACTCAGCCTCGACCCTGGCCTCCTGGGTGCCGCCCTGCGAGATGCAGGCCCACGCCGTGGACCTGCTCGTCGCCGAGCAGGCCAACGTCCTGGGCGCCCTGTACTTCTACGGGGGCATGCAGGTGCTCGACACCTACCCCACGGGCGAGGGCCCGAAGCTCATCGAGCAGTACAACATCTTCGGCGACTGCTCGCTGGTGGTGCGCACCGACGCGCCCCTGGAGATCGCGCCGTCGCACCTGCCGGTCGTCCAGCTCGGCGCTCCGGGCTTCCAGGTCGACGTCGGCGCGCCCGGCGCCGTGGCCTGCCTGTCGCGCGACGGCGTCATCCACGGCACGGCCGTCGCCGACGCCGGCGGGCTGGCGGACATCGTGCTGGATGTCCCGGTGACCGTGCCCGGCGACATCACCCTCACGGTGACCGGCTACAACCTGACGACCTACCAGGCGACCCTGCTGGCCATCAACCCTTCGGTGGTCGTCCTGGACCCGGCGGCGATCGACGCCAACGTCCCGACGGACGTCACGGTGACGGTCTACGGACCCGACGGCACGACCCCGCTGCCCGGCATCGACGTCTGGGCCGAGGGCCTGGGCTACGCGACGGCCGCGGTGGCCACGAACGCCGCCGGCGTGGCCGTGATCGGCGTCACCTACCCGTACGGCCCCTCGCTGGACGTCGTCGGGCGCGCCCCCGCCGAGACCTACGACCTGTTCCGCGCGGCCCTGACGGTCAACGCCCTGGCCCTGACGTCGCCGGACCTGACGGTGACCACGGACATCGGCATGACCGACCTGTTCCCGCTGAACCTGCCCGGGACCCTGCACGCGACGTCCGGCGAGGCCGGCGCCACGCTGCACGCGGTGCTGCCGGACGGCGGCGAGCAGTCGACCGGCGCGTCGAGCCTGACGCTGACCGCGGCCCAGACGGGCGCGGTCACGGGCATCATCGCGCTGAGCGGCTACGACCTGTACACCGAGACCTTCGATATCGTCGCAGCCTACGGCCAGCTGACGGGCCACGTGAGCCTGGGCGGCTCGCCGGCCGTCGGCGCGGTCGTGCGCGGCCTGGACGCCGGGATGGTCGAGGTGTTCACGGCCACGACCGACGCCGCGGGCGACTACGACGTAGGCGCGGACGTCCTGGTCGACGACTACACCATCGTGGTGGACGTCTTCGGCTACCTGCACTTCGAGCAGGCGATGTTCCTGAACTACGGGCCGAACACGTTCGACGTCGCGATGGTCGCGGCGCCCTCGGGCGTGCTGACGGGCCTGATCACCGACGCGGTGACCGCCGAGCCCCTGCTGGGCACCGTGAAGGTGTACCGCAGCGACAATGGCGCGCTCTACGCCGAGACGGCGAGCGACGCCTCGGGCGTGTTCACGACCTCGGCGCTGCCGTACTTCACGTACACGGTCGCGGTGCGCGCCGCGCACCACGTGCCGGCGAGCGTGGCGGTCGAGATCGACGGCGCGACGGTCGTGAAGGACTTCCTGCTCGACCCGACCAACGGCGACATCCTGATCATCGACGACGACGCCGTCGCCCGCCAGGCTCCCGACAAGTTCGACGGGAAGGGCGGGCTGATCGCCGTCGGCTACGAGCCCGGCGGGGAGCGCTCCACCGTCGCGATGGCGGCGGAGCTGGAGGCGCTCGGCTACGGGGTGACCGTGCAGCCGTCGGCCTCCACCGTGCCGGCGGACTGGCCGCTGTACGACCTGGTCGTCTCGGCCAGCGGCGCCAACACCAGCCCGCTCGCCAGCGCCACCCTGCGCAGCGCGCTGGTCGCGTACGTGCAGGCCGGCGGGCACCTGCTGCTCGAGGGCGGCGAGGTGGCCTACAAGCACTACGCCACCGGGGCCTTCGCCTCGACGGTCATGCACACCAACGACTGGAACCACGACGGCAGCGGTTCGCTGACCGTCGCCGCGCCGACCCACCACGTGATGTCCGTGCCGAACGTGATCGCCGGGCCGATCGCGATCACCTACGCCGGCTACGGCGACCAGGACGGCGCGGCGCCCCTGGCCGACGCCGTGAAGGTGGGCGCGTGGGCGACCTACCCCGCCGACGCCGGCGTGATCTGCTACGACCCGAACCCCGCGCCGGCGGGCGGCCAGATCGCGTTCTTCACCTTCAACTACGCGGCCCTGAACGCCGCGGGCCGCGCGCCGCTGCTGGAGAACGCCGTGCTGTGGCTGCTGACGCCGGAATCCGGCGCCGGCAGCGTGAGCGGCCGCATCGACCTGCAGGGCTCGGCCGACGACTCGGGCGCGCTGGTCGAGGCCATCCCCAACGGCGGCTCGACCTACACCGACGCGGCGGGCAACTACAGCCTGCCCGGCCTGTACGCGGGCAGCTACACGATCCGCGCGAGCAAGGCGGCGTGGAGCATCGCCTCGACGTCGGTGACGCTGGCCGAGGGCCAGCAGATGGCGGGCGTGAACCTGACGCTGACCCCGGTCAGCGAGCTCACGCAGTGCCTGCAGCCGGCGCTGCCGATCGCCGACTACGCGACGGTGACCAGCGTGATGCCCCTGGCGATGGGCGCGGGCGTGACGGTGACCGGCGTCGAGGTGTTCGTGGACATCACGCACACCTACCAGGGCGACCTGACGGTGGACCTGACGTCGCCGGCGGGCACGACGGTGCGTCTGCACAACAAGACCGGCAGCGGCACGGACAACATCTACGGGTGGTATCCGGACACGCTGACCCCGGCGGGCGACCTGGGCCTGTTCGCGGGCCAGCTGCTGGACGGCGACTGGACGCTGACGGTCGCGGACGTGGCCGGCGGCGACGTCGGCACGCTGAACGAGTGGTGCCTGAAGATCGTGTACGGCGGCGGCTCGACGGGCGCGGGGGACGCGCCGTCGGTGCTGACGATGTCGCAGAACTACCCGAACCCGTTCAACCCGTCGACGAAGATCTCGTTCGCGGTGCCGCGGGCGGGCCGGGTGGAGCTGCGGATCTTCGACCTGGCGGGCCGCGAGGTGCGGACGCTGATCAGCGGCGAGCTGGCGGCGTCGGCCTACACGGCGGAGTGGGACGGTCGTGATGACGCGGGCCGGCAGTCGGCCAGCGGCTCGTACTACTACCGTCTGCGCAGCGAGGGCCAGGAAGTGACCCGCAAGATGACGCTCCTGAAGTAGCTCGTTCCCGCGGGAAGGCGAGAGGGGTGGGACGATGTCCCACCCCTCTTCGCGTGACCGCCATCGGCCCGTCGCCGGCCGAGGGCTACCCCAGGTCCAGCTCGATCGGCTCCGCGGTGATCAGCGGGTGCGCGCTCAGCCGCCGCCGGGCCTCGACCACGAGGTCGAAGCGGCCCGTGACGGTGCCGCCGCCCTCGATCTCGTAGTCGTGGGCGGGCGCGTAGGCCTCGACGCCCTTGGCGCGGGGGGCGCGCTTCTCCGCGGTGCGGCGGTCGGTCAGCTTCACCCCGGCCGGCAGGTCCGCCAGCAGGTCCTGGATCTCGACCCCGTAACGCACGGCGTAGGCGTGGAACGCGTAGCCGAAGGACGCGCGGCGGATCCGGCGGTCGGACAGGATCGCGAGGCCGGTCTCGGCCGTCATGCGCTTGGCCGCGCCCTTCAGCAGCCCGCGCAGCTCGCCGTCGAGGATCACGCGGCAGGCCTGGTGGTGCGAGGCGACCAGCTCCTTCAGCCGGGCGCCGAAGCCCGGTCCGGCGACGGCGGCCTCGTGCGTGTGCACGGGCGCGGACCCGCAACCGGCGCCGGCGGCGAGCCCGGCGAGGAAGCCGTGGACCAGGTCGCGCGGGCCCTGGATGGTCAGCTCGTGGAAGGTCGGCGTCGCGGCGGCCGGTTTGGTGGCCATGGTTCCCCTCCTAGGCGAAGTAGATGAAGGTGATCACCACGAAGGTCGTCACCAGGATCGGCAGCGAGTACTTCAGCATGTAGCCGAAGAAGCTGGGCATCGGAACGCCCGCCTCCTCGGCGATGGACTTGACCATGAAGTTGGGCGCGTTGCCGATGTAGGTGTTGGCGCCCATGAAGACCGAGCCGGCGGAGATCGCCGTCAGGTCCCGGATGAACTCGGGGTTGCGCAGGCTCGCGTCCAGGAAGCCCAGCATGCCGGGCACCGCGGTTTCGGGCATGCCGAAGCTGCCCAGGGCCGTGTTGAAGAAGGTCAGGTAGGTGGGCGCGTTGTCCAGGAAGCTGGACAGGCCGCCGCTGACCCAGAAGTAGTGCGCGGGCGACTTCACGAAGGCGACCACGCCGGCCAGGGCGCCGGCGGACCCGACCTGCAGGATCGCCAGGGCGGGGATGATGGTCATGAAGATCCCGGCGAAGAGGTAGGCCACCTCCTGGATCGGGCCCCAGGAGAACTCGTTCTTGGCGCGGATCGCCTTGGCCGTGAAGCGCAGCGAGAGCGCGCCCATCAGGATCAGGATCGCGTCGCGCAGCCAGTTCTGCAGCTCGACGTGCACGTGCCCATAGATGGGCACCGACTGCAGCTTGAGCGAACCGGAGAGCAGCACCCCGCCCATGATGCCCAGCAGGAACAGCAGGTTGTGCAGGCCCTCGATGCGGATGCCCTTGCTCCGGCCGTCGGGCCCGTCATCCGGCGCCGCAGTGGGCTCCTTGCGGAACCAGTAGGTGTCCAGGGCGAAGAAGACCAGCAGCAGGATGGCCACGGCCGTCAGCGCGTGCGGCAGCAGCGCCTTGGTGACCCAGAAGAACGGCACCCCGTGCAGGAAGCCCAGGAACAGGGGCGGGTCGCCCAGGGGGGTGAGCGAGCCGCCGATGTTGGCCACCAGGAAGATGAAGAACACCACGGTGTGGACCCGGTAGCGCCGCCAGGCGTTGGCCCGCAGCAGGGGGCGGATCAGGACCATGGCCGCGCCGGTCGTCCCGATCCACGAGGCCAGCAGGGTGCCGATCAGCAGCAGCAGCACGTTGACCTTCGGCGAGCCGCGCAGGCTGCCGCCGACATAGATCCCGCCGGCCACGGTGAACAGGGCCCACAGCAGGATGATGAAGGGGATGTAGTCGATCACGTAGATGTGGATGATCGACTGCAGCGCCTCGCCCCGGAAGGCGATCAGAAACGGCACCGCGAACACCAGCGACCAGAAGGCCGCGACCTTGGGGAAGTGGCGGTGCCAGAAGTGCGGCGCCAGCAGCGGGAAGACCGCGATCGAGAGCAGGATCCCCACGAAGGGCAGCGCGCTCCACAGGGGCAGCCGCGCGCCCAGGCTGGGGGCGGCGTGCTGCGGGGCGGCGTGCGCGGCGGCGCCGCCGTGGCCGTCGAGGGCGGCCGCGACGCCGGGCAGCAGCATCAGGACGAGGAGCGCGGTCGGGACGAGCCACGCCGCGCGGGCGCGGGCGCGAGGGGTGAGGCCGAAGATCATGGCGACTCCTGTTCGAGGGGAAGGCGCTCGCCCCGATGAGGGCGATCCGGAGCGCGTCGGGACGCGAAGGGGAAGCTAGGGAGTCGTGGGGAAGGTGTCAATCCGGCGGGTGCCAGGCAAGGCGCAAATGATAATCAATTATCAATAATTCATTATTTACCTTGCTACTCCGAAATCCGGGTGGCAACATTCCGCAGGTTTTCAAGCCGCCGGACTGAACGGATCCACCGGTCGGCACCATGGTTTTGCCGGAAGGAGACCCCCTTGAAGACGTTGAAGTTGACCACCCTGTTCGTGATCCTGGCGATGCTGCTGAGCGTCGTCGCATATGCCGAGTCCTGCTCCGAGACCTGCGCCAGCACCATCAAGGTGACGGGCGAGTCCCGCTACCGGATCCAGATGGACGGCCCCGGGTTCTACGACTACAACTCCGACACCGACCCCACCTGGTACAGCCAGATGCGCACCCGCATCGGAGTCAAAGCCATGGTCGCAGAGAACATGGGCGTGTTCGCCCAGTTCCAGGACACCCGCTACATCGGCAGTGTCGATCCTACGCTGTTCGTTGATCCCCTGCTTGACCTGCACCAGGGCTACATGTGGTACAAGCCCTGCGAGAAGAGCTGGTTCAAGCTGGGCCGCTTCGAGATGAGCATGCACAACGAGCGCCTGATCGGCGCCGCCGATTGGAGCATGTACGGCCAGGCCTTCGAAGGTCTGATGTTCGGCCGCCAGCTCGGCGAGAACATGAAGGCCACGGCCTGGGCCACGAAGGATTACGAGAGCTTCGATCTGTACAACGACGTCGAAGGCGATCCCGCCGGCGACGACATGTTCTACGGCCTGAACTTCTCGTTCCTGAACAAGGGCGTGGACCTGTTCGCGTTCATGAACAAGGTCTATGCCCTCGACGTCGATGACGACGGCTTCTCCGATGGCGACGCCTCCCTGATGACCTTGGGCGCCTACAGCCAGCGCACGTTCGCCGAGAACTTCGACTACGACGCCATGTTCGCGATGCAGACCGGCACTTTCGACGATGGCACCACCGAGACGGACCTCAGCGGCATGCTGCTGTTCGCCGAGGTCGGCTATACGATGACCAACGGGTTCCGCCTGGCCGGTCTCGTGGATTACACCACTGGCGACGACCCCACAACGAACGACAAGGTCGAGAGCTTCGACAACCTGTACTTCACGCCGCACAAGTTCTACGGCGCCATGGACCTCTTCGGCTATGGCATGGACGCGGGCATCATGGACATCGCCCTGCGCGGCATGTACCCGGTCAACGAGAGCTGGACCATTAACGGCGACTTCCACAGCTTCGCGACCGTCGAGGACTACGCTGCCGACAAGACGGCCGTGGGCACCGAGATCGACCTGTCCGGCAAGTACGTCGACGGCGGCTTCGCCTGGCAGACCGGTTTCAGCATGTTCTCGCCGAGCGACGACTATGATGACGCATTCATTCCTGGCGACGCCGACAGCCAGAACTGGCTGTACACGCAGGCCACGATGAGCTTCTAGTCCTCTCCCGAGGGCAAGACCACGCGCCCCCGGCGGCACCGGCCGCCGGGGGCGTGTCTTTTCGCAGCAGGGTGGTCAGGGTCAGCGGCCGGCAGCCGCGACCAGGTCTCGCAGGAAGGGCGCCGCCCCGTTCATGACCAGCTGCACCGCGATGACCGTCACCAGCAGGCCCATCAGCTTCTCCACGATGCGCATGCCCGTGGAGCCGAGGCGCCGCAGCACGGTGTCGGCGGTCAGCAGGATCACGCCGGTCAGCAGCAGGATCAGGGCGGCGGCGGCGCCGACGATCAGCGCGCCGGTCATGCCGGGGGTCTCGGCCCGCAGCACCATGACCGTGGTGATCGAGGCCGGGCCGGCGATCATCGGGATCGCCAGGGGGGTCACCGACGGGTCGTGGTCGGGGTCGGGGACCGGTTCGGGATCGGGCTGGGCCCGGGCGGCCTGGTCCAGGCCGGTGTGCCAGCGCCGGGGGCGGCTCTGCAGCATGTCCAGGCCGACGCCGAAGAAGATCACGCCGCCGGCGATGCGGAAGGCGTCCACGGTGATGCCGAAGGTGCGCAGCACGGCGCTGCCGGCGTAGGTGAACACCAGCAGGACCAGCAGGGACACCAGCAGGGCCTTGACCAGGATGCGCCGCTTGCGGTCGCGGGACAGCCCGGCGGTCTGGCCGCTGAAGAACGGGATGCAGCCCAGCGGGTCGATGACCGCGAACAGGGACGACAGCGAGAGCAGGGCGAAACCGTACAGGTCCATCGGGGCTCCTCGGGAAGGGCGGTTGTCGGCGGGCGGCATGACCGCGGGCGGCAAGCTCGCGGATGCGGGGGGCCGTGTCAAGCGCCTGACAATCCGGTGACAACTATATCTTGTCTGTCCGCGCCGCGCCTTATATCCTCGGTTCCATGATCAACGTTCGTTGACCTCATCCTGCGCGGAGGGATCCCCATGATGCGTCTGCTCATCCTCATCGCCGGACTGCTCGCCCTGCTCGCCGTCGCCGCGGCCGCGGGCGGCGGTTTCGCCGAGCGCGTGGGCGTGCCGGCCGGCGCGGCCTACGTCGGTTCCCAGGCCTGTCTGGACTGCCACGACGAGGCCGGGGCCTTCTACCAGCACACCCCCCATTCCGTGGAGCGGGCCCCGACCGCGCCCGGCTCCGGCGCGAGCGCCTGCGAGGCCTGCCACGGGCCGGGCAGCCTCCACGTCGAGGCCGGCGGCGAGGGACCCATCTTCGGCCGGGCCGCCCTGTCCGCCCTGGATGCCGAGGACCGCGCCGAGATGTGCCTGCAGTGCCACCAGGACAAGCGCCTCGCCTGGGCCGATTCGCCGCACGCCGGCAGCCCGACCGACTGCGCGGCCTGCCACACCGACGTCGTCCACGGGGGCGGCTCGGCGCAGGCGCCGTCCGCCTTCCGGGTCGCCGGCGAGTTCTGCCTGCAGTGCCACGCGGCCCAGGCCGCCGACTTCCGCCTGCCGTTCCGCCACCGGGTGCTGGAGGGCGAGGTCTCCTGCCAGGACTGCCACGCGGTCCACGGCGCGGCGCTCGCCGCCGAGCCCCTGGGCGACCTGAACGCGGCCTGCCTGGACTGCCACACCGAGATGGCCGGCCCGTTCCTCTTCGAGCACGAGGCCGTCTCAGCCGAGGACTGCACGGCCTGCCACCGGCCGCACGGCTCGGTCAACGACAAGCTGCTGACCCAGGACGGCAACTCGCTGTGCCTGCAGTGCCACTTCGAGCCCGGCTACCCGACCATCGGCGACGTGGACCACGGCGGCTTCCTGGGCAGCGAGGCGCGCTGCTACGACTGCCACCACGAGATCCACGGTTCGAACCTGAACCCCACCTTCCTGGACTAGAAAGGAGCGCGTCATGAAGAACCTGCGACTGACGATGTTGACCGCCGCCGCGGTGGCGCTCCTGGCCGCCGGCGCGGCCGCCGCCGGCGATCCGCCGGCCCAGGCCGGCCGGATCTGGGCCGCCCCGGGGGACCACGTGGGCCTGTTCACGCATGCCACGCTGAGCCTCGACGTCCTGGACGACTACGGCTACGCCGCGAAGGCGGCCGAGGACTGGCAGCTGACCGACCAGTACCGCTTCTCCTCGGTCTTCGCCTGGAATCGGACCTGGGACACCGGCCGCTGGCTGACCCTGCGCGGCGCCGGCGAGAACGGCGGCCGCCCCGGCGGCGCCGGTTCGCTCGGCCTGTGGGGCGGCTCGACCGGCGGGTTCCGGACCTCGGTGACCTACCGCAGCTTCGACCACTACTACGACGGCACCAGCGAGATGCGCTCGGCCGTGTTCGCCGCGCCGCCGCCGCCGGCGGTGATCGAGCCCGCACCGGTGATGAACTGGAACCGCTTCGAGGCGGCCAGCTCCCATCGCGTCTGGAACGGGTTCGGCCTCGAGGCGGGCGTCGCCTTCACGCGGCGCGACGGGACCAAGGGCAGCCTGCTGCGCAGCGGGGCCGGCGCCGCCGTGCCCGGTCTGAAGCACTTCGGCACCCTCGACCGCAAGGTCTGGGCCGGCGGCGACTACGCCTACGGCAAGCTGGCGACGGACTGGGAAGTGTCCTACCGCAAGAGCGAGGGCGACCGCGCGCTGGGCACGCGGCACCTCTACACCGACGACCGCACCCTGTGGAGCGGGCGGGTCGGCGGCGCCCTGGAAGTGTCGCCGACGCTGCGCCTGGTGGGCCAGGCCACCGGCAGCTACCTCGAGAGCAACCCGCACGAGACCCAGGGCCTGGCCGACCGCGACGTCGCGTCGGACGCCGTGTCGGGCACCGGCCGCGTCGGCGCCCTGTGGACGCTGTCCCGCGGCACGCGCCTGGACCTGTCCGCGGCCGTCCGCAACCAGAACGTCGACGGGCAGGTCGGCCCCGACGACGCCGTCGTCCACGCCGTCGACCGCGACCTCACGAGCCAGGACTACCGCGCGGCGCTGTCGACGACCCGGCTGCCCTCGACCCGGCTGCAGCTGAGCTACCGCTACCGCACCAGCGACCTGGAGGAGACGACCGCCCAGGACGGCGTGCCCGGCAGCGGCGTCGAGGGGGACTTCCAGTCCACCGACCGGCAGCGGACCAGCCAGGAGGCCGCGCTGCGCGCGCGCACCCGGCTCGCGCGCAACGTGACGCTGAAGGCCAAGGCGACGTGGCTGCAGGAAGAGATCGATTCGACCGACACCTGGGACACCGCCGACAGCGACGCCTGGTTCTACTGGATGGGCGACCGCAAGCGCGACAAGCTGGTCTGGGAGGTCTGCCTGAACACGCGGCCGGCTCCGGGCCTCAGCCTCGACCTCGGCCACCAGGCGATCGCGCAGACCTTCGAGCGCGAGGATGTCGCCGGGGTGGAGACCACCTGGGACGCCGTGCGCGGCTTCGCCGTGGCCACCTGGGCCGCGGCGCCGCGCCTGACGCTGCTGGGTTCGTTCTCGATGGGGCAGGAGGAGTACGGCATCACCGGCGCCCCGGCCGTCGCCGCCGACGTCAGCCCCCTGGCCTACGACGCCACGACCGTGCGCTACGCGCCCGGCGCGGTGCTGGACCTCGGCCGCGGCTGGAGCTGCGAGGGCCACTACGAGGCCGTCCGCACCACCGACTCGGTCGAGAACGACCTGGACCGCTGGTCGGCCCGCACGAGCTGGCGCTTCGCCGAGAAGCTGACCGCGACCGCGAGCTACCGCCGCTGCGAGTTCGACGAGAACCGCTGGGACGACTACATCCTCGACCAATACTCGCTGTCGGTGGGGGGCGTCTTCTAGCCCCGCCTCCAGGCGATGCTGGAACGGGAGCTCCGCTCAGGCGGGGCTCCCTTTTTTTCGGAGACCACGATGGCATCGTTTCGTGATGAATGAACGACTGTTTTCGTATCCTCATGTCATTGCTAATCTTATAACACCTAGTTTGTGGATATGCTTTAAGTTGTTGATGATAAAGGAGTTCAGTAAGTTAAAAACCTAACATTAGGGATTGACGGGTCGATCCGGGGGGATAACTTGGGGCAGAGTCAACGTTCGCTCACCTCGTCAGAGGGAACGCCATGGCGACCGACACACGACCTGCCAATCGCCGCGGCGAGATCCTCGACCACGCGTCGCGGCTCTTCTCGGCCCACGGCTACGACGGCACCGCCATCCGCCTGATCGCCCGCGCCAGCGGCGTGACCGAGGCCGCCATCTACCGCCACTTCGACGGCAAGGCCCAGCTCTACGACGAGGTCATCCGCGCCAAGGTCCGCGAGCACGACATCGCGGGCGACCTGGCGGCCAGCCGCGGCCGCGGCGACGTCGAGGACGTCCTGCGCGCGGTCGCCAACCACGTCCTGTCCCTCGCGCAGCGCGACCCAGAGCTTGTGAGGTTGATGTCCAACAGCAGCCTCGAGAACGACCAGGGCCGCGCCACGATCTTCCGCGAGGTGCGCAGCCCCTACATCGAATTCCTGGTCGAGGAGATCACGCGGCGCATGGCGGCGGGGGAGGTCCGGCGGATCGATCCCGTCATCACGAGCCGCTGCTTCGTGGGCATGGTCATGGACTGTGCCCTCAACGCCGGCATGTGGAGCCGGTTCGCGGGTGCGGAGGTCGACGCGCAGACCGTGGTCTGCAACAACGTGCCGATCTTCGCCCGCGGGCTCACCAACGACGGCGCCGCGTCGCCGTCCAACGACGGAGTGTGACCATGCACAAGCACGCAGCGGTCGCGGTCCTCGCGTTCCTGGTCCTGGCCAGCCTGTGGGGGTGCGAGAACGACACCTCCAACGGCTCCGGGGACCCGGGCGTCGTGCTGACCGACAAGACCTGCCTCGGCTGCCACAGCAGCCGGGACATGCTCATCGCCAGCCTGGGCGAGGAGGCGAAGTCCGCGGCCGACCCCGCCGCCAAGGACGACGGCTGAGGCGGCTCCGTACCCGCGCTGGAGGCGTGGGAAAAGGTCATCATCACCGGCACCAACGGCCAGCGGTTCCTCGAGAGCGTGCACGGCCAGCGTTCCTGCCAAAGCTGCCACGGCGGCCCGGTCGACCGCACGTTCGAGACCATGGAGGAGGCCCACACGGGCATGGTCGCCGACCCCAGCGCGCACGGCGCCTGCGACGGCTGCCACGCCGACGAGGCGGCGGCCCACGCCAACAGCCTGCACGCCAACCAGTGGGGCTACATCGCGGCCATCGAGCTGCGCGGGCGCTGCACCTTCGAGGGCTCCGGTTTCGAGGGCTTCTTCGACCAGAAGTGCGGCGGCTGCCACACGACCTGCGGGCAGTGCCACGTCAGCCGCCCGACCAGCGTCGGCGGCGGCTTCCCGCTGATCGGCACCTACTACTCGCACCGCTTCCGGGCCTCGCCGGACATGACCGAGCAGTGCGTGGCCTGCCACGGCTCGCGCGTGGGCAACGACTTCCTGGGGCAGAGCGAGGGCAACGTGCCCGACGTCCACCGCCAGCCCTACGGCTGGCAGTGCAAGGACTGCCACACCAAGGAAGAGATCCACGGCGACGCGCAGCACGAGGGCGATCACTACGAGCACCGCTACGAGGTGGCGACGATGCCCCGCTGCGAGGACTGCCACGGCGAGGAGCAGGACGACGGCTGGGACAACGCCTACCACGCCATGCACGTGGGCAACGACGGCCTGAACCTGCAGTGCCAGGTCTGCCACTCGCAGCCCTACAAGAACTGCACGAACTGCCACAACCTGGTGGCGGACGGCGAAGGGGAGAAGTACGACATCGACCCCAGCCGCGTGCAGTTCAAGATCGGCCGCAACCCGAGCCCGCACCGCTCCGAGTACGACTACTCGGTGGTGCGCCACCTGCCGATCGATCCCGGCACCTACGCCGACTGGGGCCTGGAGCTGCCCGGCTACCTGGACGCGCCGACCTGGGTCTACGCCTCCCCGCACAACATCGTGCGGCGCACGGCGCAGACGACGGTCGGGGAGGGGCAGACCTGCAGCACGGCCTGCCACCAGTCGCCGGACGGGTCCGACGGCTTCCTGCTGCGCGAATCCGACCTGTACCAGGACGACGGCGTCACCCGGCTGCCCGACTACGAGGCGAACCTGGGCGTGGTGATCCCGTCGTCGTTCCCGGACGCGAAGTGACCTGCGATGCAAGCCCGCCCGCCGGCGCGCGCCGGCGGGCGGCCGACCCGCGGCGCCCGGCGCCGCACACCGGGGGCCGCGAGGCCCGAACAAGGAGAGAAGACATGACGAAGCGCTGGACCCTGATGGCGTTGCTGCTGATCGCCCTGGCGGCCATGTGGGGCTGCTCGAGCGACGACGACCCCGTGGATCCGCCGGCCGCGACCACGTTCGAGACGATGGCCGCCGCGGTCGAGGCCTACCTCAACGACAACACGGACTGCCCGGGCACGGTCACGGCCCAGGCCCTGCACGACAACCTCGACGACTACACGGTCGTGGACATCCGTTCGGCCGAGGCCTATTTGGCCGGGCACATCCCGGGCGCCTACAACTCCTCGCTCGCGAACATCCTGACGGACGTGGGCACGACGATCCCCACCGACAAGACCATCGTCATCGCCTGCTACAGCGGCCAGAGCGCCGGGCACGCGAAGATCGCCCTGGAGCTCATGGGCTACGAGGACGTCAAGACCCTCGGCTTCGGCATGTCGTCGTGGAACAGCACCCTGGCCGGCGGCTGGAACGGCAACGTCGGCGACAACCTGCCGGCTCCCGAAACGACCAACAACAACGCCGGGCTGACCGTGCACGACTTCCCGACGCTGGCCGGGACCAACGCGACGATCGTGGCCACCCGCGTCGCCGCCATGGTGGCGGCCGGGTTCCAGAGCATCACCTGGGCGAACCTGCAGCCGAACCTGGACGACTACTTCGTCGTGAACTACTTCGGCCAGGCGGACTACGAGGGCACCGGCACCGTCGGCGTCCCCGGCCACATCCCCGGCGCCTACCAGTTCACCCCCTACGCCAGCCTCGGCTTCGAGCAGATGCTGGAGAACCTGCCCAGCGACGGCACGCCCATCGTGGTGTACTGCTGGACCGGCCAGCACAGCAGCCAGGTCGTCGCCGCCCTGAACATGTTGGGCTACAACGCCAAGTCGCTGAGCTACGGCTCGAACCACCTGTTCCACAGCTCCCTGACCGCCAACCGCTGGACAGCGGCCTCGACCAACGACTTCGAGCTCGAGGTCGGCGGCGCGCAGACGCCGGAGTTCGCGGCCGTGTACGCGGCCGTCGACGCCTACCTGAACGACAACACCGACTGCACGGGCCCGATCACGGCGCAGCAGCTCTACGACAACCTCGACGACTACACGGTCATCGACATCCGCTCGGCGACCGACTACGCGGCCGGGCACATCGCGGGCGCCTTCAACTCGAGCCTGGCCACGCTGCTCAACGACCTGGACACGACGATTCCCGACGACAAGCCTTACGTGGTCGCCTGCTACACCGGCCAGAGCGCCGGTCACGCCAAGATCGCGATGGAGCTGATGGGCTACGAGGAGGTCAAGTTCCTGAAGTGGGGCATGTGCTCCTGGAACTCCACGCTGGCCGGCCGCTGGAACGACAACGTCGGCGACAACCTGCCCGCGGCCGAGACGACGAACAACAACGGCTCGCTGGTCGCTCACGCCTATCCGACGCTGACGACGGGGGACACGGTCGAGGATCGTGTCGCCGCCATGCTGGCGGCCGGGTTCCAGAGCGTCACCTGGACGACGCCGACGCCGCCGGACCTGACTCCCTACTTCATCCTGAACTACTTCGGCGCGGCGGACTACGAGGGCACCGGCACCAGCGGCGTGCCCGGCCACATCCCCGGCGCCTTCCAGTTCACGCCCTTCACAAGCCTGAAGGTCGGCGAGATGCTGCCCTACCTGCCGAGCGACGGCACGCCGATCCTGGTCTACTGCTGGACCGGTCAGACCAGCAGCCAGGTCGCCGCCGCCCTGAACATGCTGGGCTACAACGCCAAGTCGTTGAGCTACGGCTCCAACCGGCTGTTCCACACGCCGTTGACGGCGAACAAGTGGACGGCCGCCGAGACGCACGATTTCGCGCTCTCGACCGCGGTTCCGGCGATCTAGCGCCCGCGACGGCGGATGGCGATGGGCGGGGGGCCGAAAGGCCCCCCGCTTTCCGTAAGGGCCGTTGACCAAAGCCTCGATCCCAGGCAATCCCGTGCTGTGATCGAAGTTGACAAATTAATATCAACCGTTAACTTTCCGTGGTAAGGAATCGTTGACCGAAAGGGAGGGGGCGCCATGTCCAGAACGCGCAACCTGGAACGACGCGATGAGATCCTCGAGAACGCGGCCCGGCTCTTCGCCCAGCTCGGCTTCGAGGGCGCTTCGATCCGCCTCATCGCCCGCGAGTGCGGGATCACCGAAGCGGCCATCTACCGCTACTTCGAGAGCAAGGAGCACCTGCTCGAGTCGGTGGTGCGGGCCAAGGCCCGCGCGCACGACATCGAGGGGTTCCTGGTGCAGCAGCGCCGGCTCGGCGACGTGCTGCAGGTCCTGACGACGGTGGCCCACCACATCCACCAGCTCTCGCGCGAGGATCCGCTGCTGCTGCCGCTGATGGTGATGAGTTCGCTGGGCACGCACCGGGGCAACGACGTGCTGTTCTGCGAGCTGCGCCTGCCTTACATCCGCTTCCTGGCGCGGGAGCTCGCCGAGCGGCGGGACGCCGGCGAGGTCAAGAACATCGACCCCTACATCACGGCGCGCTGCTTCGTGGGGATGATCATGGCCTGCGCGCTGAACGCGGACCAGTGGCGGGACTTCGAGCGGTTGGACCTGTCGGCCGAGACCGTGATCGACAACAACATCCCGATCTACGCCGACGGCCTGCGGGCCGTGCCGGCCTAACTGCAGACGGACCTAGTCGCGGGCGGGCGGGCCGCCGAGCCGCGCTCTCGCCGTCGCCAGCACGATCCCCTTGACTCCGGCCCAGGTCGGGCGCGCGGCGTTGCATGCCGCGTAGACGCGGCGCGCCTCGTCGTGCCGGCCGTCGTGGTCCAGCCCCCAGGCGTACGCCAACTTCGCTTCCAGGATGATCCTCTCCAGCACCCGACGCCGCGCGGGATCGGTCACGTACGGCCGCTGGCGTTCGCGCACCGCGACGACGGCGGGCAGGCGGCGCCAGCCGCGCGCCGAGACCCCGCCGTCGACCTTGCGGTAGGCGTGGCCGACGCGGTCCAGGAAGGCGAAGACCGCGCCCTCGCGGGCCAGACGCAACCAGAGGTCCAGGTCGTCGCCGTTGCGCAGGGTCTCGTCGAAGCCGCCGGCGGCGCGCAGGCGCTCCGTGCGCGCCACCACGCTGGAGGTGCCGACGAAGTTGGCGCGGATCAGGGCGAAGTGCAGGTCGGGCCCCGACAGCAGGCCCACGCCCGGCAGGGGGCCGGGGCGCAGCAGCCGCCGGAACTCCCGGTAGCCGTCCAGGAAGCGCTCCTGCCGGACGGTGCCGCCGGCGTCGATCACCTGGAAGTCGGTGAAGCAGAGGTCGACCTCGGGGCAGGCGGCGAAGACGGCGGCCTGCGCGGCGAGCTTGCCGGGGCGCATGAGGTCGTCGGCGTCGAACAGCGCGACCAGCCCGTCGCCGCAGCGTTCCAGGCCGACGTTGCGGGGCCGCGAGGGGCCGCCGCTGTTGTCGATCCGCAGCGCGGTCACGCGGTCGGCGCGGGCGGCGAGCACCGCGGCCGTCGCGTCGGTGGAACCGTCGTCCACGACGATGACCGCGCACGGCGGCGGCGTCTGCGCGAGCACCGAGTCGAGAGTCTCCGGCAGGGTGGCCGCCGCCTGGTAGGCGGGCAGCACGACGCTGACGGGCGTTGGTGCGGTCATGGCGCGGCATCTCCTCCGCGGGCACCCTAGCATACGTGCCGCGACCGGTCAGCAGGCACTTGATCCGGGCCGTCCCGTCCCCCACAATGCCGGGCGGCGCCGTAACCCCGAACCCTTGGAGCACCGATGGAAGCGCGTGACAAGCTCGACCGCATCGCCGCCGGCTACCAGGACGCCTTCATCCTGCTGACCAGCCTGCGCCTGGGCGTCTTCGACGCCTTGGCCTTGGGACCGCTCGCGCCGGCGGAGCTCGCCGCGCGGCTCGGGCTGGACGCGCGGGCCCTGGACCTGGTGCTGCACGCCCTGGCGGCGGTCGGGATCCTGGTCAAGGAGGGCGAGAGCTTCCGGCTCGAGGCGGGCTGCGCGCCGCTGCTGGTCGCGGGCTCGCCCGACACCATGGCCAGCATCTACCGCCACCACGACCGGCTGAGCGGCCGCTGGATCCGGCTGGAGGAGACGCTGCGCACCGGCAAGCCCGTCCCGCGCTCCGCCCCGGGAGGGGGCGCCGGCCGCTCGCCGAGCGAGCACCGCGACTACATCTGCGGCATGGAGAACATCTCGCGCGGCAGCAGCCGCGACGTGGCCGCGGCCGTCGACTTCTCCGTCGCGCGGCGCCTGCTGGACGTCGGCGGCGGGCCCGGCACCGCGTCGCTGGTCTTCGCCGCGGCGAACCCCGGCCTGAGCTGCGTCGTCTTCGACCTGCCCGAGACCACGGCCATCGCGCGCGAGATGATCGCCGCCGCGGGGCTCGGCGACCGCGTCGCGACCGTCGACGGCGACTTCCACGTCGACGGCTTCGGCGAGGGCTTCGACGTGGTCTACGTCTCGAACATCATCCACATGCTGCCGCCGCGGGACACGGCGATGATCGCCCGCAAAGCCCACGCAGCGCTGGTCCCGGGGGGGCGGCTGATGATCAAGGACTTCTACCTCGACGACACGCGCACCGCGCCGGCCCACGCGGCCCGCTTCAGCGTCAACATGCTGGTCGGGACCGAGGGCGGGATGTCGTATACTATGAGCCAGACGCAGGGGATCATGGCCGACGCCGGTTTCGGTGGTTTCTCGGTGGTGCCGGCCGGCCAACGCAGCCTGGTGGTGATCGGCGCCCGGTCCTGACGGGCGCCATGGGGGGAGGGGGCGGGTCCGCATCCGGGGGCCTATCCTGTACGCCATGAACCGACCGCACGACGACATCCGCTCCAACCGGCTCGGCGGCGAAGCCTCCGCCTACCTGCGCCAGCACGCCGGCAACCCCATCCACTGGCAGCCCTGGGACCGCGACGCCCTGGCCTTCGCCCGCGACCGCGACCTGCCGGTCTTCCTGTCGATCGGCTACGCCTCCTGCCACTGGTGCCACGTCATGGCGCACGAGGTGTTCGAGGACGCGGAGGTGGCCGCGCTGCTGAACGAGCGGTTCGTCTGCATCAAGGTCGACCGCGAGGAGCGCCCCGACCTGGACGAGGCCTACATGGCCGCCGTGACGGCGCAGACCGGGCGCGGCGGCTGGCCGCTGTCGGTGTTCCTGACCTCGGACCTGCAGCC